>ENA-UOUJ01000053-UOUJ01000053.1-activated-sludge-metagenome-genome-assembly--contig:-NODE-53-length-110963-cov-40.227143_pt1 | contig 110963 bp, 97 predicted proteins | sample MGYA00249839_ERZ747224 | MGnify/ENA primary metagenome ERZ747224 (study PRJEB28782, sample SAMN03220277) | activated sludge metagenome | biome: wastewater; feature: sewage sludge; material... | reverse complement strand
TGAAACTGGCCGGTGGCCCCTACCGCCAGAATGTGGCTTATTCCTTTCTGGATGCGGCTAATGGTGTGACTGGTCAATACAGTCACATCACTTATGACATGGCTTTCCTGTCGCCCACACTGCTTTATGGCCCCAGCCTGTCCTTGATGATCAAGCGCAATGACACGCCGTTTGCCACATTTGCCAGTACCGGCAACCAGAAAGCCGTGGCCAACGCTCTGGATACCGGCTCGGACCAGCCACCAGCCGCGATGGCTGAACTATATGACACGATGCTCAATGCCCAGTCTGGCAGCGTGGCAGGCTATATGGAACAGCTACAAGGTCAGATCCATGCAGGAACCACCTCGGCTCTGCTGAGCAACAGCGACCTGCTGCCCCGCACCCTGGGTAAACAAGCCTCAGGCGCACGTAATAAAAACGGCAAAGACACCGTTTTATGGGCCGAAGTGATTCACCAACAACGTGATCTGGACGGTGACGATAACAGCCAGGATGTACGCCATAAGGTGGGCGGCCTGTTCCTGGGTGGCGATACCGCCATCGGCGAACAAGGCTGGCGCATGGGTGCCTCTCTGGGCTATCTGGAAAACCGTATCAAGCTGGACGACCGCCGTCAGACCTCACGCAGCAACAGCTACAGCGCCGCCCTGTACGGAACGCAAGCCTGGGAAATGGGTTCGGGTAGTCTGAATCTACTGGCAGGTGGTGCTTACACCCGCCATAGCCTGGACAGCGAGCGTTCTCTCTCCGTTCACCAATACGAAACACTGAAGGCTGATTACAAAGCGCACAGCATCCAGGCCTTTGCCCAACTGGGTTACCGCATGCCCGTCAGCCCTCGCTCCAGCGTCGAGCCCTATGCCAGCGTGAACTGGCACCAGTTGCGTCACGGCTCCTTTAGCGAATCGGGTGGTCAGGCAGCCTTGCGCGGAGACTCGCAACGCCAGAACCTGAGCACCGTGACGCTGGGTCTGCGTGGCACCACGGAACTGGACTTGTCCAAAACCACGCTGTCCTTGAGCGCCGGTTTAGGCTGGCGTCATGCCCTGGGTGACACCACACCCGAGCGTGAACTGGCCTTTGCCGCCCTGCCCGGCAGCAGCTTCCGCATCAGCGGCGCGCCTATCGCCAAAAATGCTGCTGTCGCCGAATTGGGCGCTGAACTGAAAGCCGGCAAAAGCACCTCCTTTGGCTTGAACTACCAGGGTCAGTTTGGTCGTAATCAGGACCATGCTGGCTCCCTGTTCATGAAGGTCCGTTTCTAAGCACTACGACCACGCGCGGGGCTGGCAGTACCCCAGTCCCGCTCTCCAGCAGACAGACATGAAAAATCCCTGCGATGCTCCGGGCATGGCAGGGATTCAGGCTACAAAGCCAAACCGGCAATACGCCGGTTCTGGCAATTAGCGGTCAGATTCGTTAAAGCTACATACGGTGTAAACCGACAAGCCGGAATCTGTCACGGCCTTGGATCCACCCAGTTCAGGCAGATCAATAATCGCGGCGGCTTCCACCACGTTGGCACCCAGACGCTGCAGCAAACGAGCCGCCGCCAGCAAAGTACCGCCAGTAGCGATCAGGTCGTCAATCAGCAGGACACGCTGGCCGGGGCGCACGGAGTCCGTGTGCATCTCGACGCTGGCATTGCCATATTCCAGGGAGTACTCTTCGGCCACGGTATTGAAAGGCAGCTTGCCTTTCTTGCGCACAGGCACAAAACCCAGGTTCAGCTCGTAAGCCAGAACCGAGCCCACGATAAAGCCACGCGCATCCACACCCGCCACCAGATCCAGCTTTTGTCCCATGTAACGGTAGACAAAAAGGTCAATCAGAACGCGGAAGGAGCGTGGGTCCTGCAAGACGGTGGTGATATCGCGGAAAGTCACCCCTGGCTTGGGCCAGTCCGGCACATTGCGAATGATTTGACGGATGTACTGGGTGGGATCAATTTGCATGTCAAAGCTTCTACAACAGAAAATCCGGGCGCGAAGGGCGCACTTGGATACGTTGCAAGTGTACACAATTGGGCAGCAGCAACAAGGGCTCGCCCGGCTTGTGCCCGTAAGTTGTACTAATACGACGCGGCTGGGTAAAAAACGCTACAGACTTGACCCAAAGTGTCCTTTTAGTTTGGTCCTAAAGTATCCATTGCTGCGCCGGATTTGCACTGCAAACGCCCCGCCTCAAACTGATAAACGCTATCGACCAAAGGCAGCAAACGGGTATCGTGTGTCGCCATAATCACAGTTTTCCCCCGCGCTGCGGCCAGAATATCCTGCATCAAGGCCTGACTGGTCGGGCCATCCAGACTGGCCGTAGGTTCGTCCAGAAACCAGATATGGGCAGACGACAACAGTACACGCGCCAGACACAGGCGACGCTGCTGCCCCAGGGACAATTGCTGCCCGCCCTCGCCCAGCCAGGTATCCAGCCCTTGGGGCAAATCGCGTACCACACTGTCCAGCTGGGCATCGTGAAGAGCCTGCCAGATTTGTTGCTCTGAAGCTGTCGGTTCTGCCAGCAAAAGGTTATCTCGCACCGAACCCAGAAACAGCGGCGAGTCCTGTGCCAGCAAGGCGCAATGATCAAACCAGCTGGCGCGGCTCCAATGCTGGGCTGCTTTACCCTCAACCAGATACTGCTTTCCCGAAACAGGCAACAAGCGCATCAGCACACCCAGCAAGGTGGACTTGCCGGAGCCACTAGGGCCAAAAATAGCAATGTGCTCGCCAGCTTGGACTTGCAGCGACAACTGCTCCAATACGGGCTGTGAACCGTAGGCAAAATTAAGATCTGTGATTTCGAGGGAGGCTGGCTTGCCCAACGCAATCGCCTGCCCTTGCGCCTGAGCGGTTTCCTCGGGCTCGTCCAGAATGGTCAGCAAACGATTACTGGCGGCCTGAACCTCTCCCAGGCGGGACGCACCGCGCATCATGGGTGCCATGATCTCGAACAAGCCCAGCAAAGCCAACACCAGCCCCACCCACAAGGGGCCGCTCATGGCTTGCAGATTGACCTGTTGCGCTCCAACCAGCAGGCAGGTCATCAAGGCCACGCCCATCAAGACCTGCTGGGAAAACTGCCCGACAATGCCCCAGCCATTACTGCGCAAACGGGCTTTCCCCAGTTCCAGACCCAGCTTGTCCACTTGTTCCTGCACGGCATCCGCAGCGGCAAACACCTGAATATCAGCATAGGCGCGGATGGCCTGATGCACCAGAACACGCTGGCGGTTTTCCAGTTGATGGACTTGCTGGGCTGCACGGCTGGCGCCACGGGCGCAAATATACGGAATCAGACAAGCGGCAATCAGCAAACAAGCCAGAATCAGCCAGGCCCACCAGGACAGCCAGGTTTGCAGCACAGCGCTAAACACCAGACCAGCCACCACAGCCGTAGTCAGCGGCACCAAAATCAGCAAAAGCACCAAATCCAGCACAGCCACGTCAGAGGTCAGACTGGAAGCCAGCTCCCCATCTCGGAACTGGGCCAAGCGAGACTGACTGAATCGGCTCAAGCGTCCGAAAACCAGGCTGCGAATACGTACTTGCAGATCCAGCGTCAGGGCATGGCCGACGACGCGTTCCAGATACCGGGAGGCGATACGCCAAAAAGACAGGCCACGAATCATGGCCGAAGGGCCAAACAGATTGAACACGATGCCCAAAGTAGCCAGGAAAGCACTACTTAGAAACCAACCAGCCACACCCAAAAGGCCGACACCGGCGGCCACCGTGCTGATCGCCAGCAGAACCGTAAACAATACGGCCCCACGTCGTGCGCGCAGGCTGGAACCTAAAAGACGAAACCACGCTTTCATGCCGTCAGAACTCCTTGGGCAATGTGCAGTTGGTTCGAGCACATGGCCGCCAGCTCCTGGTCATGCGTGGCCACGACCAGACAACGCCCCTGACAGAAGCGAAGAATATTGCGCATGACACGATTCCGGGTCGCCGCATCCAGGCGGGAGCTGGGTTCGTCCAGCAAGACCACATGCGGGTCTGTCAAAAACAGGCGGGCCAGTGCCAAACGCTGAATCTGGCCACCGGAAAGCCCAAAACCACCCTCGCCCAGCGCCGTTTGCAAACCATCGGGCAAGGCCCGTACAAATTCGGCTGCACAGGCTTGTTCCAAGGCTTGCCACAGCTGTTCATCACTGGCTTGTGGGGCTGCCAGACGCAAGCCATCGGCAATGGTCCCCATGGCTAAAAAGGCCTGCTGGGAAATCAGTACGACGCCATCATGGCGCGTCAGCAAACGCCCGGCAGTATCGCTGTTGCGCAGCAAAATTTCACCCTGCGCCAAGGGGCGCAAACCAATCAGGCTTTCCAGCAGACTGGTCTTGCCGGAGCCGCTGGCCCCCAGCAAGGCGTATGACTGATCTATATAAAGTTGCAGGCCGGGCACTTCCAGCAAGGTCCCCTGCCCGCCCAACTGCGGCAAATGCAGATGACGCAATACCAGTACCGGTAAGTTGGGAAAAACCGCTTCATTGTCGGCGCTGGTGGGAGCCGCAGGAATCAAATCCTGGCCCAAGTTTGCCCACAGTCTGTCGACTTCCACCGCAGCCGCACGCGCCGCTGCCCGATCATGATAATTAGCGGCCAATTGGCGCAAGGGCTGGTAGGCCTCGGGGGCCAGGAGCAAACAGAACAAGCCTTGTTGCAGGCTAATGCCCGAGAAGGACTCGCCCAGATAGCCCAGGTAACCCAAGCCAATGTAGACGGCTATCCCGGCCACACCCAATGCCGCGAAGAACTCCAGCACAGCCGACGATAAAAATGCGATTCGCAGCACTTTCATGGTACGTGTGCGCAGCTCCTGACTGGCCAATTCCACACGCTGCAACTCGTCCTGCCCACGCCCCATCAGGCTCAGGGTAAAAATGCCGCGCAGCCGGTCGGCGAAAAAGCCGGACAGTCGCAGCGTTGTTTGTTGTTGTTCACGGCTGGCCGCTTCCGCCCCCCAGCCCACCAAGGCCATAAACAGGGGAATTAAAGGTGTGCTCAACAAGAGAATCAAGGAAACAATGCCATCCACCGGCAAGACCGCCAGCACTAGCGCCAAAGGAACCAGGGCTGCCGCTGCCATGCAAGGGATATAGCGAGTCACAAAGCCATCCAGGGCTTCAATTTGCGTGATCAAGCTGGTGGACAGTTCGCCGCTATTGCTGGCCCGCAAACGCGGCATCGTACTGCGGAAGAGTCGGGCAAACAGCTCGGAGCGCAGTCCTTGTTTCAGATGTTCTGAAACCTTTTGCGCACGGCGCTCGCCAAAAGCGGAAATAGCGGCACGCAGCAACAAAAGTGCGGCCACCATCAGGATAGAGAAAAGCTGCCCTGTCCAGGGCAAGCCATCGACCACAATTGCTTGCACAATCTTTGCCAGCAACCAGGCCTGGGGAATCAGTAAAGCGCCGGCCAGCACGGGGGCCAGCATGGAAGCCCGCAAAGCCGTGCGGGCGCGGCTGGAGAATTGCCCCAGCCATTGTTGCGCCGTTGGACTTTGCGGTGTCAATCAGACCTCGATATCTGCTTTAGCCTTGGAGGCGGCTGCGCTCTGCAAAGCGGTGTTTTCACGAAGCTCGAACCACATCGCATTCAGGATGGAGAATGCGCAGGCCAGACCCAAACCTAGAACCCAAGAGAAGTACCACATATGCGCTGGCCTCCTTAGTAAGAATGAGAAGAATCTTTCATGCTGGCAACCGACACCTTGCCACGCATTACGCTATATACCCAGGAGGTATAGAGCACGATGATGGGCAGGAACACCAGTGTCACCAAAAGCATGATCCACAAGGTCAGATGACTGGCTGAGGCATCAAACAGGGTCAGGCTGGAACCGGGGTTCAAGGACGAAGGCAGCAGGAATGGGAAGACGGCAAAACCAAAAGTCAGGATGATGCCAGCCAGTGCCAAGGACGAGAACAGCAGAGCCAACAAGCCGCGACCACGACCAGCCAGCAAGGCACCGAACAGCAAGCCCGCAAAACCGACAATGGGGGCTGCCCACAAGGCAGGCCAGGTACGATAGTTAGCCAACCAGGCACCTTCAACCATATCGACCGTCTTGCCAATCGGGTTGGACATGGCGTGGGCCGCCTCGGGCCAAGGCATGCTATAGCCATTCATGGCACTGATCCACCAGCCGCCGGCAGCAAAAGCCACAATGGACAGCAGGCCCAACGGCAGGGCCCAGGCACGCGCACGACGAGCCACATGATCACTGCCCTTCCAGGCAACCACCACCGCACCTTGGAAAGCCAGCATCAGGACGCTGAGCAAGCCACACAGAACGGCAAAGGGCTGGAATAGACCGAAGAAGTTGCCTTGGTACATGGGGCGCAGCGTTGTCTCGTCAAAGCCGAAAGGTACGCCCAGCATGACGTTCCCAATGGCCACACCAAACACCAGAGCACAAACCAGGCCGGAGGCGGTCCAGATCGCGTCCCAGTTACGACGCCAGCGCGACGAGCTGAGCTTGCTGCGATACTTGATGGCCACCGGGCGAACAATCAAGGCGACCAAAAGCAGCATCATGGCCAGGTAAAAGCCCGAGAAAGCCATGGCATACAGCAAGGGCCAGGCTGCAAAGGCCACACCACCGGCCACGATCAACCAAACCTGGTTACCTTCCCAGACCGGGCCAATCACGTTGTACAACGTACGCCGCTCATCATCAGTGCGAGCAACCAGCGGCAACACCATAGCCACACCCAGGTCGGCCCCGTCCATGATGGCAAATGCCGCCAACAAAACGCCCAGCAGCAACCACCAGATGATGCGCAAGGTGTCGTAATCGAGAAGAATCAAATTTTCCATGATGGTTCCCCCTCCTTAACCGCGCAGCAACGGAGCGTTGCGCGAACCATAAGACAAAGCGGAAGGTGTGGCGGTCTCGCCAGCCTCGTCCGGACCTTTACGCACCGAGTGCAGCATGACCTTGATGCCAATCACCGCCAAAGTGGTATAGAGCAACAGGAAAATGGTCATACTGATCATCAAGTCCACAAAGGACAGACCAGAGGCCGCATAGTAGGTAGGCAAGACACCTTCAATCGCCCAGGGCTGACGTCCGAACTCGGCCACAAACCAGCCACATTCGATCGCAATCCAAGGCAGGGGAATGCTCCAGACCGCTGCTTTAAGCAAGCGCGGGTGACGTTGCAGACGGTCACGCGATGCCAGCACAAAAGCCACGCCAAAGAACAGGATGAAGTACAGCCCCAGCGCCACCATCACACGGAAGCTCCAGAACAGGGGCGCAACCTGTGGCACCGTATCCCAGGCAGCCTGGGCGATGGTCTCGGTATCGGCTTTGGTAATGTCGTCCGTATAACGCTTGAGCAGCAAGGCATAGCCCAGGTCTTTCCAGTTATTGTCAAAGACGCGGCGGGCCTCGATATTGCTGTCATCAGCGCGCACCAGCTGCAGTGCCTCGTAAGCACGCAAGCCATTGGCAATACGAATCTTGGCATGTTCGACCAGTTCATTAATGCCCAGCATGGGGGTACTGACTGAGCGTGTACCGATCAAACCCATCACCCATGGAATTTCCACGGCAAAGCGGTTTTCACGGGCCTCCTGATCAGGCCAGGCCAAGAGATTGAAACTGGCAGGGGCTTCCTCGGTTTCCCACATGGATTCCATGGCTGCGATCTTCATTTGCTGGTGTTCAGTAGTCAGGTAACCACTTTCATCACCCAGCACCACCACGGACAGGGACGCTGCCAAGCCGAAACTGGCCGCTACCGTCATCGAGCGCTTGGCCAGATCGATATGGCGACCACGCAGCAAGTACCAGGCACTGATACCCATCACGAACATGGCACCCAGGACATAGCCGGCACTGACGGTATGAACAACTTTGGCTTGCGCAACGGGATTGAGAATGACCTCGGCAAAATCGGTCATTTCCATACGCATGGTGTGGGGGTTGAAGATGGCACCGACCGGATTCTGCATCCAGCCGTTAGCGACCAGAATCCACAGAGCCGACAGGTTGGTACCGATGGCAACCAGCCAGGTAACAATCAGGTGTCCCAGTTTGGAGAGGCGATCCCAGCCGAAAAAGAACAGGCCGACAAAGGTTGCTTCCAGGAAAAAAGCCATCAAACCTTCAATGGCTAGCGGTGCTCCGAAAATATCGCCTACATAGTGACTGTAATAGGCCCAGTTCATGCCGAACTGAAACTCCATCACAATCCCGGTTGCGACACCCAGGGCAAAGTTAATGCCAAAGAGTACGCCCCAGAACTTGGTCATGCGGCGCCAGATGGCCTTGCCCGTCATGACATAGACGCTTTCCATAATGGCCAGCAAAAAAGACAGGCCCAGCGTCAAGGGAACAAATAAAAAGTGGAACATCGCGGTGGAAGCAAATTGCAACCGCGACAAGGTAACAACATCCAGATCAATCATGACGATCCCCAGTTTGATCAGCTTTGCGAATCTTCCCGGCGAACCCCAGCACTTTCTGAACTTTGCTACCTAAACGCATCAGATTTTGCAGGGTCTCGGGCGGTAAGTGATGAACCTCGTCAAACCAACCACAAGCCAACTCGATCAATTCCAGCATTTCATTAATGCGCTGCTGCCCATATGCCTCTTCGTCATTGACGGGCGCTTCCATTAGGATACTTCGCAATAAGGTCAATGTGGGATCAATCTCGCGCTTACGCTTTTCCTCCACCAAAGTACGGAAAATATCCCATACATCCTTGGGAGATTCAAAGTATTCGCGGCGCTCGCCAATCTTGTGCGTCATGTTGACCAGTCTCCAGGACTGCAACTCGCGCAAGCTCATGCTGACATTGGAGCGGGAGATGCCTAGCGTTTCAGCGATCTCGTCGGCGTGGAGGGCTTCGGGGGCAATGAACAGCAGCGCATAGATCTGGCCCACCGTCCGGTTGACCCCCCAGCGCCCGCCCATCTCCCCAAAATGCAGAATAAAACGCTCTGCCTGTGGTCCTAGATTCATGGCTTCCTGAATTTTCAGTAATTACTGAAATTACAAAACAAGACGTATCTTAACCCTAAACTATTCGGCTTGCCACTGGTCCAAGGCCATCTGTCCTTACAATTTGCCTCCTGCAAATCTACATGCCAAGCAGACACTTCACGTTTACAATTTCGCCATGAATACACCGGCACTTTTAGACCCCGCACATATCCTGTCCTCGGCACAACGCACCTTCGCCATTGAAGTTGACGCGTTACAAGCGCTGGGCGGGCGTCTGGACCAAAGTTTTGTAGAAGCCACCAAGCTGCTCGTGCACTGTCAGGGCCGTGTGGTGGTGACCGGCATAGGCAAGTCCGGCCACGTGGCGCGCAAGATCGCGGCTACCTTGGCCTCGACCGGCACTCCCGCTTTTTTCATGCACGCTGCTGAAGCCCTGCACGGCGACCTGGGCATGATTACCAAGCAGGACGTGGTCATTGCCATTTCCTACTCTGGACAGGCCCAGGAACTGGTCACGGTGCTGACTGTGCTGCGCCGCATGGGTGCCAAACTGATTGCGATCACCGGCAATGCCCAGTCCGAACTGGCCCAAAATGCCGACCTGCATCTGGATGCCCATGTAGAGCATGAGGCCTGCCCACTCAACCTGGCTCCCACGGCCAGCACCACGGCCGCCTTGGTATTAGGTGATGCGCTGGCCGTTGCCTGCCTGGAAGCACGAGGCTTTAGCCGCGAAGACTTCGCCCGCTCCCACCCCGGTGGTGCACTGGGCCGTCAACTACTGACGTTTGTGCGCGACATCATGCGCAGCGGCGAACAACTGCCTATCGTCTCCCCCGAGACCCTGATTCCCGATGCACTGATGGAAATGTCCAGCAAAGGCATGGGCATGACTATTGTCACGGACGCACAAGGCCACCCCGTTGGAATGTTCACCGACGGCGACCTGCGCCGCCTGATCGCTCGTGCCGGCGATATACGCAATCTGCCAGTATCTGAGGGCATGTCGCGCGAACCACGCAGCATTGCCGCCGAAGCCCTGGCCATCGAAGCAGCCGAGCAAATGGATGCCCTGCGTATCAGCCAAATGCTGGTATTGGACACAAACGGGCTACTATTGGGAGCTCTGCACATGCACGACCTGTTGGCTGCAAAGGTAATCTGATCATGATGAATACGCCCACCATCCCGCTCCATCCCGCTGAAGCTCAAATTCTGGCCAAGCTGCCCGAGAACGTGCGCACCCAATTACGTCAGTTGCGCATGATGGTGTTTGACGTGGACGGCGTGCTGACCGACGGACGCCTGTGGTACAGCGCGAACGGCGAGGAGTTCAAGAGCTTTCACGCTCTGGACGGCCACGGTTTACGCATGCTGGGCGAAAGCGGCATTCATGTCGCCCTGATTACCGGACGCGAAAGCGGCATCGTATCGCGTCGCGCTGCCGAACTGGGCATTCCTTTTGTTTACCAGGGCGTACGCGACAAAATTGCCATCCTGACCCACCTGGCTCAGGAAAACGGCCTGTCCCTAAGTGAAGTGGGTTATATGGGCGACGATCTGATCGACCTGCCCGCCATGCAGCGCGTCGGTTTTTCCGCCAGCGTGCCTGGTGCCCCCTTCTATATCAGTCAAATTGCCAGCTGGGTAGCCACACAGCCGGCCGGCCACGGCGCAGTGCGCGAATGCTGTGATGCCATCCTGGCCTCCCAGGGTCGCCTTGCGCCCTTTATTACAGGTGGTCCTTTGAAGACCACGGGAGTCATTCAGTAATCATGCGTGACCGTCTACCCACCGTCATTTCCCTGTTGTTGCTGACCTTGCTGGTGCTGGCAACGCTGTGGGCGGTCGATTACACCCAAAGCTCGGTCGCCATTGACCCGCCACGCCGCATTACCCACGAACCCGACTCCTGGGCGCGCGACTTCACCATGATCAGCTCCGACCAGACCGGGATGGCCATCAGCCGCCTGGATGGCAAGATTGCCTATCACTACCCGGATGACGACTCGCACGACATTACTTCCCCACGCGCGGTCAGCAACAGGGCCGATTCGCCCCTGACCATTGCCACTTCCGATACGGCACACATGAATGCAGGCGGGGACACCATCACCATGAAAGGCAATGCCCATATTCACCGCCAGGCCACACCTGATGACGAGGCGATGGACGTGCGCAGCGAAGTGCTGATCATCCTGCCCGAAGAGGACGTGGTGTACACCAACGAACCGGCCCTGGTCGTCAACGGCCAATCCACCATGCGCGGTACCGGGATGCGTTACGATAATCGCGTTCGCCAATTGAACGTCATGTCGGAATCCGACGTTAAAATCTCCGGCCAACAAACACAAAAAGCGCGTTCTTCCAATAGCTCTAAGGATTCCCCTCCATGACCACGCCTGACAGCGCCCGCCTGGGCCACAAGCCCAAGCTCTCTCTTAGCCTTTTGCGTGGTGCCTTGGCCCTGTGCCTGAGCACTGCCAGCCTGGCTTTGCTGCCTACGGCCCCTGCTCTGGCCCAAGCGGCTGCCTCTGCTGCCGCCGAACCGGACACCTCCGTGCTGTCCGATACCCTGACTTACGACGATATTGCCAAGCAGACCATTTACAAAGGCAACATCATCCTGACCCGTGGCGCCATGACCTTGATGGCTGACCAATTGGCCATCGAGCAGGACGCGGAAGGTTTCCAGCATGGCACCGCAACGGTGACCGAGCGCGCCCGTGTCACTATTCGTCAGGAAGACCCGGCCAAGTTTGAACTGATGGTCGCTGAAGGTGTCCGAGCCATCTACAACGGCAAAACCGAAGAGGTCGAGCTGATTGGCAAGGCAGTCGTCAATCGCTATGTTTGCGGCAAGCTGCAGGACTCTGTCCAGGGCCAGCGCATTATCTACCGCCAAAAAGATGGCACGTACCAGGCCTTTGGTGGTTCGGACTCCGCCACACGTGATGGCCGGGTCCGCTCTGTGGCCCGCCCACGCGCCAATGCCGATGCTGCTCTGGCCGAATGCCAACGCAAGTCCTCCCCCCGCAAATAGCCCGGACCCCCTTGAATCATGGTTCCTTCTAACAACCCGTCTACCCCTACTCGCGCCAGCCACTCGACCAAAGGCAGTCTGATTGCCCAGGGACTGCGCAAGACCTACGGCAAACGTACGGTCGTGCAGGATGTTTCTTTGAATGTGGAAAGCGGCGAAGTGGTGGGCCTGCTAGGCCCGAACGGGGCTGGTAAAACCACCAGCTTCTATATGATTGTGGGCATTGTGCCCGCCGATGCAGGCCGTATTGAAATTGATGGCACGCCCATTACCGCCATGCCCATGCACAAGCGGGCACGGCTGGGCCTGTCCTATCTGCCCCAGGATGCTTCCGTCTTTCGCCGCCTGACGGTTGAAGAAAACATCCGCGCCGTGCTGGAACTGCAGCTGGACGATAACGGCCGCAGCATTAGCAAGAACGACATCAACGAGCGCCTGGAAACCCTGATCAGCGAGCTGCAAATTGCGCACATTCGTCAAAATACCGCCCTATCCCTGTCTGGTGGCGAGCGCCGCCGCGTAGAAATTGCCCGCGCGCTCGCCAGCAACCCTCGTTTCATTCTGCTGGACGAACCCTTTGCTGGGGTGGACCCGATCGCCGTGATTGAAATCCAGCGCATTGTGCAATTTCTGAAAGGCCGCAATATTGGCGTGCTGATTACCGATCACAACGTGCGTGAAACCCTGGGCATCTGTGACCGCGCCTACATCATAAGCGAAGGCACGGTACTGACCAGCGGGCACCCGTCCGAGATCATCGATAACGAAGCCGTGCGCAAGGTTTACCTGGGCTCGAACTTCCGAATGTAAGCCGACTTGTGGCCCTGTAACGGGGCCTGTCGGAGCAAGGGTTTTCCTGCACACCGCAGATTGATCCAGGTCATGTTATCTGACCAACATATAGGTATACTGGAATATCCAAGATCAGTAGTAAGGAGGCTAAACACGAAGATATCCCCCCCTCTGAAACATGTTGTTTGACTACTACGGAGAGCCTATATGAGCCTTAACATCACTGGCCGTAATCTTGACATAACTCCTGCCATTCGCGACTACGTCAAAAGCAAAATTGGTCGAATTGAAAAGCACTTCGACAACGTGGTTGACTCGCAGGTTATGCTTTCCATTGAACGCCTGAAGCACAATGCCGAAGTGACCGTCCGTGTCCCCGGCAAAGATATACACTGCGCCTCTTCAGACGAAAACTTGTATGCCGCCATCGATCTGCTAGCCGACAAGATCGACCGCCAGATTCTGAAATACAAGGAAAAGGCAAACAGCCATGCGCATGAGCCCGCCAAGCGGCTCGAAGTTCCGGCAGCCTGATCACGCCGAACTGTTACAGCAGGCATAGCCGCCTGCCGACAAACCCCGTTCTTTCAGAAGTTCGGGGTTTTGTGTTTCTTGGCACAGTGTCCGCCTGTTGTTAGCCATCCAAAAAATGTTTAGCTAAAAAACATTCCCCCCTATAATGGCCGTCATGAATCTCTTGTCGCGTATTTTGCCTTTGTCCAACGTGGTTCTGGATCTTGCTGTTACCAGCAAGAAGCGCGCTTTTGAACAAGCCGGACTGATTTTCGAGAACCATCACGGCATTGCCCGGACAGCCGTTTTCCATAGCCTGATCGCTCGCGAGCGTCTGGGCTCCACTGCTCTTGGCCACGACGTAGCCGTCCCGCATGGCCGCATCAAGGACTTGAAGGAGCCTTGTGCCGTTTTCATGCGTTTGGCCGAACCGGTGCGTTTTGATGCCAGCGACGGTCGTACCGCCAGCTTGCTGTTCTTTTTGCTGGTTCCCGAAACGGCTACTCAAATTCACCTGGACTTGTTGGCCGAGATCGCCCGTTTGATGGCCGATCAGGACATCCGCCAGGCGCTGGCCCAGGAAACGGACCCTGTTCAAATCCACCAACTCCTGACCCAGACCCCTGATCTCAACGCGGAACATCCCGATGCTGACAGTTCAAGAACTGGTCAATGATAATCATGACAAGCTCGAGGTAAGCTGGGCAGCCGGAAAACAAGCTGCCCAACGCCCCATCCCCGATCTTGGCGCCTCTGCCGCGGATTTGGTCGGCCACCTGAACCTGATCCACCCTGGCCGCATTCAGGTTTTCGGCCCTGAAGAACTCTCTTTTTACAACCGCTTTGACGTCAAACGTCGCCTGCATCATCTGGATGATCTCAGGCAAGGCGGTGTTCCTGCCCTGTTCATTGCCAACGACGCCGTTGCGCCCGACGATCTGATCCAGTTTTGCGAAACCCAAGGGGTGCCGCTGCTCTACACCCCTATCGATGCGGCCCAGCTTATCGATTTGCTGCGCATCTACCTGGGCAAACGTCTGGCCCCCAAAACCACCATGCATGGCGTGTTCATGGATGTGCTGGGTCTGGGCGTGTTAATTACCGGCGAATCCGGTCTGGGTAAAAGTGAACTGGCGCTGGAGCTGATCTCCCGTGGACACGGGCTGGTTGCAGACGATGCGGTTGAGCTGTCCCGCACGGCTCCCAACATGATTGACGGCCAATGCCCGCCTCTGCTGCAGAACCTGCTGGAAGTACGCGGGCTGGGACTGCTGGACATTCGCACCATTTTCGGCGAAACCTCCGTTCGTCGTAGAATGAAGCTTAAACTAATTGTGCACCTGGTTCGTTCCAACCCCGACAGCTTCGAGCGTCTGCCTACGCAGGATCAGACCCAGGAAGTGCTGGGGGTGGACATCAAACGCGTGATGCTTCAAGTGGCCGCAGGCCGGAACTTGGCCGTGCTGGTGGAAGCCGCCGTGCGCAACACCATTCTGGCCTTTCGCGGCATTGATACCATGGGCGACTTCATCGAGCGCCAGGCATTGGCTATCATGAATAGTCGCGACGACTAGGCGCTCAAGGGCCGGTTGGCACTTAACGGCCCTGACAGCTTTGTCCTGTTTCACCTAAACGCTGCCCGCCGGGCGGCGACTCGGAGCCCTTTGCCACGATGCTGAAAGTTGTATTGATTACCGGCATATCCGGTTCGGGAAAATCAGTTGCCTTGCGCTTGCTGGAAGATACCGGCTACCTGTGCATCGACAACCTGCCACCCCGATTTCTGGCCGAATTTGTCGAGCGCTCTGCCGAACAAGGACTGGAGCGGCTGGCCGTTGCCATTGACGTGCGCGGCGCCGGTGATCTGGACATCCTTCCCGGTGTCATCAGCAAACTGAATGAAGAAGGCTACTCCCTGCGTGTCCTGTTCCTGAACGCCAGCGATCACACGCTGATGCAGCGTTACTCGGAATCACGCCGTCGTCATCCGTTGACAGACCGCTTGCGTCAGGATGGCCGCTCGCCTTCCCTGGAAGAATGTATTGCCGTTGAGCGTGAAATGACGGCCCCCTTGCGCGAGCTGGGTCACATTATCGACACTACCGACTTGACCCCTGGCCAATTGCGTGCCTGGATTAGAGATCTGGTGCAAGCCGACCGCGCCAGCGTGGTGCTGACTTTCGAATCCTTTGCCTACAAGCGTGGCGTGCCCGGCGATGCAGATCTGGTGTTCGACGTTCGCTGCCTGCCCAACCCCCACTACGACCCGGAGCTGCGCCCCATGACAGGCCGCGACGAACCAGTAGCCAAATGGCTGGCCCAGTTCGGTTCCGTCGAGACCATGGTAGATGACATCGCCGGCTTTGTACGTCGCTGGTTACCTTTGTATATGCAGGACACCCGCAACTACCTGACGGTCGCCATTGGTTGCACCGGCGGCCAGCACCGTTCTGTGTACGTTACCGAACAACTGGCGCTGCGCTTTGCCGATTACGCCCCCTTGCTGGTGCGCCATCGCAATCAACCGCCCATTAATCCCGTCCCATGAGTCCAACTGTACGCAAACTAGGCGCCATCCTGAGCATCCTGGCCTTATTGGCCGGATGCGCATCCAGCCCCAAACGCGCCAAGCCCAAAGCCAAATCAGGGGCCACCGTTTCAGCGCCCCGAGGCGGGGGCTACTACAAGGACGATGGCCCCGACGCCCGCATCCCCGCCAATCTTCAAGCCACCCCCGACGCAGTTCCCCGAATAGAACCCATCGCCCGCAGCAATACCCGCCCCTATACCGTGCTCGGCAAAAGCTTTGTTCCCCACACTTCACACAAAGCCTTTACCCAGACCGGCACCGCCTCCTGGTACGGACGCAAGTTTCACGGCAAGAAAACAGCCAATGGCGAAACCTACGATATGTACGCCATGACGGCGGCACATCCCACCTTGCCTATTCCCAGCTATGCTCGCGTGACCCGGCCCAAAACAGGCAAATCCGTCATTGTGCGCATTAACGATCGTGGACCATTTCATAGCTCACGCATCATCGACTTGTCCTACGTTGCCGCCGCCAAGCTGGACTTGATTGCACCCGGCAGCGGCACCGTGATAGTTGAATCCATCACACAGGAAGAAATACGCAGTGGCAGTTTTGGCCGGGGCGACATTGAACTTGCCGAGGCTCCGGCTCCCAAGCCGACTCCCGCCGCTCCGGCTCCCAAATCCAGCCTGGTGATTACCGAAAAACTGGAGCCCACGCCGGACGCCCTGGCCGCCTTGTCTGAGCAAGACATAGAGATAGAGCTGGACGATTCGCCTAGCTGGAGCAGCGACGCCAGCGATCAGCAGTTGATTGTGCAGTCCTCGCCCGCCGCCACCAGCAAGCCGCAGGCCCCGTCCGGCCAGAGCCGGGTCTACCTGCAATTTGGCGCTTTTTCTGCCCGTGAAAATGCGGCTGCCCTGGCACAGCAGTTGAATCGCCAGATTGCGCAGATAGAGTATCGCGATGCCCAAGTACAGATGCACAACGATCTGTACCGGGTACAAATTGGCCCGTATCAGAATCGGACCGAAGCAATTAACGCGGCTTACCGTATCCAGCAGCAAACTGGCTTGAGCCCTTCGGTTGCCGTTCGCTAAACCCAGGCGCCCTAGTCCTTGGGCGAGTTCGCCAGACCCCAGGCATACAGAACATCGCGAGAAATTCCGGTCGCCTGGCTGGCAATCCGGGCTGCATCACGCAGCGAGACCTGCTCCAGCAAGGCTTTCATCCAGCGCGCTGTCGTGGCATCCAGCGCCGGCGCATCCTCGTCCACTTCGCGCACAGCGTCATGCAGAATCAGGACAAATTCACCCTGCTCGCGGTGGCTGTCTTCATCCAGCCAGGCCAAGGCCTGCCCCAAAGGTACGGTATGAATCTGCTCGAAACGCTTGCTCAACTCACGTGCAAAAGTCAGTTCGCGCTCCGGGCCACACACCTCTTCCATATCGCGCAAGGCCGCACGCAAACGGTGAGGAGACTCAAACATCAATACCGGCATACCCAGGCTGGACCAATGCTGCAGCCACTTACGGCGCGCCACAGTTTTGGGCGGCATGAAACCGGCAAAAGCAAAAGCGGGGTTCTCGTCACTGGTTGCACCACTACCCATCAGGGCGGTAATGACTGCCGAGGCACCGGGCAAAGGAATCACCTGAAAGCCCGCCTCCCGCACTGAACGTACGACACGAGCACCGGGGTCACTGACAGCAGGCGCACCCGCATCCGATACCAAGGCCACTCGCTGTCCCTGCTCCAGACGCTCGATAATTGCCTGAGCGGCTTGGGCCTCGTTATGGCGATGCGCCGCCATCAAAGGCGTTTGTATGCCCCAAGCCTGCAGAAAAGGGCGGGTTGCCCGCGTATCCTCTGCCGCAATAATGTCGCACAGTTCCAGCGCCTGCCAGCCGCGCAGGCTAAGGTCTCCCATATTGCCAATGGGCGTGGCCACCACATACAGGCAAGACTGTGGCCAGACCTGGCCTTGCACCTTGTCCATCATGTTTTGCCAGACGCCGGCATTCCCTGTTCGGTTTTCGGTATCGCTCATGCTTGATCCTGCTTATTGATCATCGTGTATCCCTATGAATCCCTTTGAATACGCTCGCCAGGCTCAAAACCGGCAACTGCGGCGCAAACAACGTAGTCGTCCTGCAGCCAGAAAGGACAGGCCACGGCGCTCTCCCAGCCAGCAATGCGGCGACCAGGCTGAACAGCGCGCCTGCGATCATGTCACCGCGCAGGGTGCCCGTATTCTGGCCCGTCAACTGGGTACTCGCTTTGGGGAGATTGACCTGGTTCTGTGGCATCAAGATTATCTTGTCTTTCTGGAAGTGCGCCAGCGCAATCACAAGGGCTACGGCGGGGCGCTTGCCAGTGTAAACCGGGACAAGCAACGGCGCTTGATCCTGACAGCCCAACAATGGCTGCCGACGCTATGCCAGCGCCATTTCCAGGGCAGGCTGCCCGCCTGCCGATTTGACGTTATCGCCATTGAAGACGACACCCTGATCTGGATCCAGAACGCCTTCGAGCAGCGCTGAAAAATAAAAAGCAGCAAAGCTACCCTGGGAATTTTCAGACAAGAACGCTGTCCTATACAAAAATCTCAACCGCCGCGCCGTATTTCGGCCCTGTTACAGCATCTGGTTTCAATACCGTGGCGTTTTTTTCAACATGACACGATCTGCCTGCCCCACGGGGAAATTCTCCGTGCGATAATGCGCGCTATGGACCTTATCGCCTTAATGACTTCGCATTTCGACGATTCCGTCGATACTCTCAAAGCCAGCACACGCGAACTGGCCGAACCTTTGGCCGCCGCTGTCGAGCTGTTGTTTGCCACCCTGGCCAACGACGGCAAGATTCTGGCCTGCGGAAACGGCGGATCAGCAGCCGACGCTCAGCACTTTATTGCTGAGCTGGTGGGCCGCTTTGAGCGCGACCGTTTGCCCCTGGCTGGCATTGCCTTGAATACCGACACCTCCATCATGACGGCGGTGGGTAATGACTATGGCTTTGACAGCATCTTTGAACGCCAGGTCAGTGCCTTGGGCCAGACTGGCGATATTCTGGTGGCCATCTCCACCAGCGGCAATTCGCCAAACGTGATCCGCGCCATCGAAGCGGCTCGCGAGCGCGATATGGTCATTATTGCCCTGACCGGCAAGGGCGGCGGACAAATCGCCGACCTGCTCTCGGATACCGACATCCATCTGTGCGTCCCGCACGATCGAACCATGCGTATTCAGGAAGTACACATTGTTCTGTTGCACGCCATGTGCGATGGCATTGATGCGCTGCTGCTCGGAGATCCACTATGAAACACCGTTTGATTCTGGCCGCCTTGCTGGCCAGCACTACGCTGACCGGTTGCGGTCTGCTGGTAGTTGGCGGCGCTGCAGCCACAACCGCCGTTGTCGCTACCGACCGCCGCACTACGGGCGAGCAGGTCGAGGACAAAACCATTGTCATGAAAGCCGGTGCGGAAACACGTCGCCTGCTGGAAAACAAGGAAGGCCGCATCAATACCACGTCTTACGCCGGGGTTGCCCTGCTGACGGGTGATGTGCCTACCCAGGCCGACAAGGAGGAAGCTGCTCGCCTGGTTTCCAAGGTTGATAAGGTAACTCGCGTGGTCAACGAACTGCGTGTGGGTGAACCTACCCCCTTGAGCGTACGCTCGAACGACTCCTGGATCACCACCCGCGTCAGCACCGCCTTGCTGAACGCCAAAGACGTTCCCAGCCGCACGATCTCCACCACCACCGAGCGTGGCGTGGTCTATCTGCTGGGCCGCGTTACCCGTGAAGAAGGCGAACGCGCAGCGATTGCTGCCTCCAGCGTCCCTGGCGTGAACAAGGTGGCCAAGCTCTTTGAATACGTCAGCGCCGAAAGCCTGGCACAGCCTTTGAGCACCAATAATCAGCCAAGCAATAGTTCTGGCACAGCGGCCCCTGCAACTGAGCCTGCGCCCGCCTCCTCTGTAGAAGTTATGCCCGTCCAATGAAAAAAGTAGTCATCATTGCCCTTGCTGTTGCCATTGCCGTGGGTCTGGGCGTCTGGACCATGTCCGGCAGCACCAAGGCCAGCGCCCCCGATGTCGCCTTTACCGATCTGAATGGCAAGCACTTTGAAACCAAAGACTTGCAAGGCAAGGTCGTCCTGGTGAAATTCTGGGCCACGGACTGCACCACTTGCGTGGCGCAAATGCCTGACAACATTGAGAACTTCAATGCCATGTCCGGCAAAGGGTTTGATATTGTGGCCGTGGCCATGAAGCACGACCCCATCAACTACGTGCGCAACTTCACCCAATCCCGCCAACTGCCGTTCACGGTTGTCCATGACGACAAGGGCGAAATCGCCAAGGCTTTTGGGGACGTCCGTTTGACGCCCACTGCCTTTTTACTCGACAAACAGGGCCACATCATCAAGCGCTACCTGGGTAACTACGACAAGCAGGAATTCATTGCCACCGTCGAAAAAGCCCTGGCCAGCAGCTAAAAGCCTGTTTCTGCCCCCAGCCACATAACCCCGGGTACCAGCAGTGGACCCGGGTTTTCTTCAAGTGAGCGCATCAATGAGCACCACAGATTCGCAGAATTACTCCTCGACCGTCAAAGCAGAAGTTTTGTCCGAGGCCCTGCCCTATATTCGCCGTTTCCACGGCAAGACCGTCGTCATCAAATACGGTGGCAACGCCATGACTGAAGAAGCGTTGCAGCGCAGCTTTGCCCATGACGTCGTCTTGCTCAAGCTGGTTGGCCTGAACCCCGTTGTGGTGCACGGTGGCGGCCCCCAGATCAATGACGCGCTCAAGCGAGTGGGCAAAGAAGGCACCTTTATTCAGGGCATGCGTGTCACCGATGCAGAAACCATGGAAGTGGTGGAGTGGGTGCTGGGCGGGCAGGTGCAGCAAGACATCGTGATGATGATTAATGAAGCCGGTGGCAAGGCAGTGGGCCTGACCGGTAAAGACGGTGGCATGATTCGCGTCACCAAGAAAATGCTGCCGGATGCCGAGCATCCTGGCGAGCTGCTGGATATTGGTTTTGTGGGTGATATTGAAAGCATCCAGCCTGAAGTGGTCAAAGCCCTGCAGGACGATCAGTTCATCCCCGTGATCTCCTCAATTGGATACGGTGAAGACGGTCAGGCCTACAACATCAATGCCGACGTGGTTGCCGGCAAGATGGCCGAAGTGCTTAGCGCTGAAAAACTGGTCATGCTGACCAACACTCCCGGTGTGCTGGACAAGGCAGGTCAACTGTTGCGTCGCCTGTCAGCTCAGACCATCGACGAACTGTTCGCTGATGGCACCATCTCCGGCGGTATGCTGCCCAAGATCTCTTCGGCCCTGGACGCAGCGCGCAATGGCGTCAACTCCGTACATGTCATTGATGGCCGTGTCCCTCACTGCCTGTTGCTGGAAATCCTGACTGACCGTGGTGTGGGCACCATGATCAGCTCGCACTAATCCGTGCGCGCTCCTATCCGTGCCCATGCCTGGGCACGGCCTTTGTCAGCCTGTCAGCCAGATGAAACCATCTGGCTGTTTGATCTGGATAACACCCTGCACAATGCCTCCAAAGGCATTTTCCAGGCGATTGATGGACGCATGCGCATCGGCGTGGCGCAAACGCTGGGCGTGGATATGGACGAGGCCGACCGGCTGCGTCTGGAATACTGGAAACGTTACGGCGCCACCATGATCGGCCTGCAACGCCACCATGGAGCAGACCCGGCGACATTCCTGAGACACGCTCACGACTTTGACGTGCCTTCCCTGATCAGCGCCGAACCAGGCCTGGCCTACCAATTGCGCCGTCTGCCTGGCTACAAACTGCTGCTGACCAATGCACCGCTGGAGTACGCACAGCGCGTCTTGAAAGCCCTGAATCTGCTGCCTGTCTTTGACGGGCTATGGGCCATCGAGCATATGCAGCTGCAAGGCCGTTATCGCCCCAAGCCCTCTCAGGCATTGATGAAGCAGGCTCTGGCCGTGCTGAAATCCCAGGCCCGCGACATTGTTCTGGTCGAAGACACCCTGCGCAATTTGAAAAGTGCCCGCCAGTTAGGGATGCAAACCATCCATATCTATAACGCAGGCACTCCATTTAGCGCTCTGTATCATGGACGCAGCCCGTATGTTGACCATCGCATCAACCGCATCGCACAACTGGTCAAGAACTGGCCACGTCCCTAGGCCTGCTTAGAACGCCAGCTGGCGCTCCCCTTGCTGAATGGTGACCCACTTCAATTCGGTCATGTCCGCAATCGAGTAGCGGCCATTTTCCTTGCCGTAGCCACTGTCCTTGAAGCCACCGAAAGGCGCATTCGGATCATCATCAAAGGAGTTGTCGTTGATGTGGACCGAACCTGCCTCGATACGCTCGGCAAAATCCATGGCCTTTTGCAGATCGTTGGTCAGAATGGCAGAGGATAAGCCGTAGGAAGTATCATTAGCCATTTCCAGGGCGTGCTCGTAGTCGCGCGCCTTGTAGATGGCAGCCACAGGACCAAAAGTCTCTTCGTGGTACAGATGCATGTCCGGGGTCACATCGCACAAGGCCGTAGGCTGGATCACATTGCCTTCGCGGCCGCCACCTGCCAGCAAGGTGGCCCCCTTGGAGACGGCGTCCTGAATGTGGGCCTGCACAAAATCAGCCTGTTCGGAACTGATCAGCGGACCAACCGCGGTTTGTGGCAAAGCAGGATCACCAGTAGGAATACGAGCCACCTGCTTGGCAAAGGCCTCGCAGAACGCATCGTAAATGCCCTGCTCCACAATGATGCGCGAGTTGGCCATGCACACCTGGCCCTGATTGAAATAGATGCCGAAAGCGGCGGAGCGCACAGCGTAATCCAGCGTGGCATCATCCAGCACCACGACCGGGCTTTTACCACCCAACTCCAGCACAATGCGCTTTTGATGGCGACCAGCCAGATCCGCCAGGATACGACCCACTCGAGCCGAGCCCGTGAAAGTCACCAGTTTGACGCGCGGATCAGAGAACAAGGTATCGCCCAGAGCTTCGTCGGTGGTCAGCAGAACGGTCAACACACCGGGAGGCAGACCGGCTTCTTCCAGAATCTCGGCAAACATCAAGGCAGCCATAGGCGTATGCGGCGAAGGCTTCAGGATGAAACTGTTACCCGCCGCCAGTGCCGGGGCCAACTTCTTGCCATTGAGCAGCAAAGGTGCATTGAAAGGCCCGATCCCAGCCACCACGCCCAAAGGACGACGAATGCTCATGGAAATACGCCCTGGCAGGTCCGACGGCATGGTTTCACCCCGAATATCGCGGGTCTGACCGGCGGCAATACGGAAGGTGCTGACGATGTAATCGCACTCGAACATGGCCTTGCCAAAGACGTTACCGCCCTCTTCAACCAGCACACGCACGATGTCGTCGCGACGGCGTTCCACAATGTCAGCCGCACGGCACAAAATCGCTTCACGTTCACGGGCCAGCATCTTGCCCCAGATGCGCTGTGCACGTTCTGCACTGGCTAGCGCTTCTTCAATGTCCTGTTTGGTCGCCAGAAAAACGCGAGCCAGCGGTTTGCCCGTATAGGGATTGACCAGGTCCTTATGCAACTGACCTTCTGATTTCCAGGCCTGTCCGTTGATGTAGGGGTAGACCTGCTTTAGCTGCTCTGTCATGACTGCTCCTTTCCTGTGTTGTCTCCAGGTGCGCTTTGGGCACCCTTCATGGTTAAACCCGATAGCCACCGAGGTGCGCCATAGCTCACCATGCAGTACTGTCTTAGATACTATTCTTGAGCCGAATGCCTCTCTGTGTCGTGGACTGGGGCGCAGCCCAATCTGGACAATGGCGCAGAAGACGAAAAAAAACGCATGAGCACGAACTACCACTGGGATACGCAGGCTTTGCCACCCGGACAAGGCGCCAAGCTCTGGACTCAAGCCATTTCACTGTCCTTTCAGCATGTGCAAACGCAGTGCCACGGACAAAACTTTCATGGCACCTTGCGCTCGCAACGTCTGGGGGAGGTAGCGATCAACCGGCTGACCGCTCAGCCCTATCGGGTCAGCACAAGCAGGCCGCAAACGGATCAGCCCTGGTTGTTCTTGAATGTGCATCAACAAGGCCACTGCCGCCTGATTCAGAACGGGCGTGAGCAATGGCTCCCCGCCGGGAGCCTGAGCCTGAATATAGGCACCAGCCCCTTCACACTGGATTTTGTGGACGAGGTCATCATGACCACGCTGCGCTTGCCGCTGGAGGGGCTGCTACCCTATACCGGCCCTTTGAATGACGTGGTCGCCCAGCCTCTGGCGCAAGGTGCCAGCCTGCACTTGCTGGAACACTATCTACAAGGCTTGCTGCTGTCTGCCGATGGCCTGCGGGCCAATCAGCACGATCAGGCCTGGCGTTGTCTGCGCGACCTGTTGGCCATGAGCATTAACGAGCGGCGCTCTGCCTCGCCTGCTCCAAGCGCGGCTCGGTACGAAGATGCACTGGGCTATCTGTCTGATCGACTAGGTGATCCCGCCTTGAATATTGCAGCCCTGTCCGAGCACCTGGGTATGGCACCGCGTACCGTCCAGGAACTGTTCAAAGCACAGGGAAGTACTTTTACAGCCCAGTTAATGCAGCTGCGGCTTGATGCAGCCGCACAGCTGCTGCGCCAGACATCGTCCAACACGGTGGCGCAAATAGCCTATTCAGTGGGATTTTCAGATCTGTCCTACTTTCACCGCCAATTTAGACGGCGCTTTGGCATCACGCCAGGCCATTTTCATGCTCATGGCCTGAAGTCGTGAAGCAGAGATCAGAAACAGATCAAGTGTGATCGGCATGTTCAGCCGCTGAACCGCATACCGGGCAAGCGAGATCTTTGCGGAAACGTACGGTATGCCAATTCATATTGAAGGCATCCACACTTAGCAAACGGCCCACCAAAGGCTCTCCGAAGCCGCCTAACAGCTTCAAGGCTTCAACCGCCTGTGCGCTACCCACCATACCCAACAAAGGCGACAGAACGCCTGTGGTGGCGCAACGCAGCTCCTCGACGTCGTCCGCTTCAGGGAACAGACAGTGATAGCAAGGAGCTTCGGGCTGACGCAAGTCGTAAGTACTGACCTGACCCGAAAAGCGAATCGCTGCACCGGACACCAACGGTTTGCGTAGTGCCACGCAGACACGGTTGATAGCATGGCGGGTTGCGAAGTTGTCGCAGCAATCCAGAACCAGATCCACTTGCTGAACCCAATGCATCAAGCCCGCTTCGTCCAGACGCTGAACGACGGGTGTCACCTTCACTTCGGGATTGAGCTGCTCGATGTGCAGCTTGGCAGATTCAACCTTGTCCCAGCCCAGACGATCGGTGGTGTGAGCAATCTGACGCTGCAGATTGCTCAATTCCACCTGGTCATCATCCACCAGAATGATGGAGCCCACACCCGAGGCCGCCAGATAAGCCACCACGGGGGAACCCAGTCCCCCGGCTCCAACGACCAGGATGCGGGAAGCCAGAATCCGCTCCTGCGCTTCTACCCCGAATTCATCGAGCAGAATATGCCGCGCATAGCGCAGTAATTGCTGATCTTCCACGTCAGGAACCTGTGTTTACGGCTTTACCGGTTCGAGCCCCTTGGGGGTGATTCGGAACCGCTCAACGCTGGGTTGCTGACTCAGGGGACTTTTTTTTTCCGGCGACTCGGACTCCACTTCCTTTTCGCGCTTGGCAGCCGCTTCCTTGGCCGCAGCTACTTTGGCTGGATCATTCTTGATCACAGGACGGCCAGCCAGATGGTTCAGCGCTTGCTGCAACTGGAAGTCGTCGTCACCACCGAATTCAAACATCTTGAATTCCGGGCTCATGCCCAGATCAGGCTGTTCTTCTTCGGTAGTTTCATCCACCTTGCTGTTGACCAGGTGGCGCTTCAAGTCCACTTCACGCGGCAGGCGGAACAGATTGCCCTGGGCGGTGTCATCCACGACCACGTCCGGCTGTACGCCCGTCACCTGAATGGAAGTACCGTTAGGTGTGTAGTACAAGGCAGTCGTCAGTTTCAGGCCCGATTCCTCGGACAGAGGGACCACACTTTGCACCGAGCCCTTGCCGAAGGTGCGGTTACCGATAATGGTGGCGCGTTTGTGGTCTTGCAAAGCACCGGCCACAATTTCCGACGCCGAGGCCGAACCCACGTTTACCAGCACCACGATAGGCACGTTCTTGAGCCAATCCAGTTTCTTCAGAACATCCGCGTCCGTATCCAGCTCGCCCAGAACGGACTGCATGGATTTGACGTAGTACTCGCGGTTGGAGGAAGGAATACGGCCCTTGGTGGAAACCACCAGATCACCCGAATCCAGGAAGGCGGAAGTCACGCCGATAGCGCTTTCCAGCAAGCCACCAGGGTCGTTACGCAGGTCAATCACCAAGCCTTTTGGTGCGCCTGGGCCTTTATGAACTTCGGACAACTGCTTGACCAGATCAGCAGCGGTGCGTTCCTGGAACTGGGCAATGCGTACATAGGCCACATCGTCAGCCAGCATCTTGGAGCGCACACTGCGTACCTTGATGACATCACGCACCAGGTTGAACTCCAGCGGCTTGTCGCGGCCAGCACGACGGATCGTCAGCTTGATGGAGGTTTTGGGCTCGCCACGCATTTGCTTGACGGCATCATTCAGGCTCAAATCCTTGGTGGGTTTGCCATTGATGTGCGTGATGATGTCGCCCGCCAGAATACCGGCGCGCGCCGCAGGCGTATCCTCGATAGGCGAGATAACTTTAGGCATCCCGTCTTCGCTACCAATCTCTATGCCCAGACCGCCGAACCCACCTTGGGTCATGGCTTCCATTTCCTTGAAAGCGTCGGCATCCAGATAGGCCGAGTGCGGATCCAGATCGGTAAACAAACCCTTGATCGCGTTATTGACCAGGGCCTGATCCGTCAGGGGCTCCACATACGTGTTCTTGATGGCAGCGAACACATTGGCGAACTGCTGCAGTTCGCGCAAAGGCAATGGCTCGCCGCGTTGAGCGACCGCAGTAATGCCCAGGCTGATCAAGATACCGCCCACAGCACCTGCTGCCACTAGACCAATGCTGCCAATCCTTCGAGTGCTCATGCACATTCCCATTATTTTCAGATTCAAGACGGGGCCACCTCCCGGAGCTGACCCGACCATGCATTATAAGAGTAGCGTAAAGCGTCGACCAGCGTGAACTAGGCTGGAGTCGCTACCCCGCGCAACAAATGCGAGCAAACGTAAGCACCGCAGGCAAAAGTGGCTTAGGAACCTAACCAGACCTGCGGATTGATTGGCTTGCCTTGATGGCGCAACTCAAAGTACAGGCCGGGTTCCACCTGGCCCCCGGTGGCTCCCACCCGCGCAACCGCATCCCCACGCCCAACAATATCGCCTACTTGCTTGAGGGTGCTCTGGTTATAGGCATAGACACTCAAGTAGTCGCGGCCATGATCAATAATCAGCAAATTGCCAAAACCGGTCATCCAGCTGGCAAAAACCACTCGGCCTGGAGCTACCGCGCGAACCGTGGTGCCGGCCTGTGCTCGCAACACAATACCGCGCCAAATGCCGCCATCAGGACGTTCAGCCCCGAACTTGCCTTGCATTTCGCCGCGTACCGGATAAGGCAAGCCACGTTTCAGACCCTGGAAACCACCTTCTGGTTCCAAGGCGGGAGCAGATGCCTGCTCAACGGGCTCCTCAACGACCTGAACCTCGCGCACTTTGGGAGTGGCCGGTTTGCTGATCGGCTCGCTAGGCTCGGACGACGCTTCCAGGCTGTCTGACAAGAGACGCTCGTTCGCGGTCGGCGGCGTGTAGGTCAGCGGTGGACGCGGAATCATGGGTTCCGGATCTGGCTTCTGTGGCGCAGCAGGTTCCGGCTTGCCAGGTGGCAAGGCCGCAGGCAAAGGCGGTTGCGTGGCACGAGCCCGCTCCAGCAACTCCCGCTCGCGCTCCAGACGTGCCTGTTCACGGGCGGCCTGCTCTTGTTTGGCTTTACGCTGCAACTCTTGCTGACGAGCCAGCTCGGCTTTGCGCGCTTCCTCTGCACGGCGCGCCGCTTCCCGTCGGCGTTGTTCTTCGGCGCGACGGGCCAGCTCGGCCTGTCGGGCAATTTCAGTTTCCAGGCCGGAGATCAAATCTCCCAGCCGTTTGTCATTACTTTGCAGGTTGGCAGCCTGACCGCGCTGGCGTTCCAGCTCGGCGCTGATGTCAGCCACCACCTTGGCTCGTTTTTCTTTTTGTTCTTCCAGAGCTTCCTTCTGAGCCGCGGCCTCCTTGGCCAGTTGCTCCTGCTCTTTCTCACGCGCGGCAACCTGGGTCTGCAAGCGATCCAGACGCTCTACGGTGCGACGTACTTTATGAACCTGCTCGGTCTGCTGACGCGAGACATAGCCCAGGTAATGCAATTCGCGGTTAATGGCGTTGGGATCATCACCCGACAAGAGGGCAGACCAGGGCGACACACCATTGGCATATTGCGCTCGTAATTGCTCGGCCAGCTCCTGCTGACGTTGCGCTTTGATCACTTGCTGTTCGCTGATCTGTTTGCCCAGCGTACCTAGCTGCTGGTGCAATTGTTCCTGCCGCTGCTCAATCTGAGCCAGCGTGCGATCGATATCGGAAATAGCCTGCTCGGATTCGCGCAAGGCATTGGCGGCGTCACGACGCGAGCTTTCGCTAGTGTCGATGGTTTTGCGCAGCGATTCGATCTTCTGGCGCAGCTCTGCCTGCTGCTTTTGAGCCTGGGCCTGGCGGGCGGCCAAGTCCGGATCAGCAGCCAGGGCCGGTAAGGTCCAGGCTGCCAGCAACAGGCAAACGCTGTAGCGCCACATTATTTACTGCGCCTTGCCCTGATTGGCCACGGCTTGCATCTGAGCCGCAATCGCTTCCTGGTCGCCCAGGTAGTAATGACGGATAGGACGCAGGTTTTCGTCCAGCTCGTACACCAAAGGCTGGCCGGTAGGAATATTCAGGTGAACGATGTCCTCGTCAGAGATGCCGTCCAGGTGCTTGATCAGCGCGCGCAAGCTGTTGCCGTGAGCCGTCACCAGAACGCGACGGCCGGAGCGGATTGCAGGAGCAATGGACTCGTCCCAGAAAGGAACCACGCGGGCTACGGTGTCTTGCAAGCACTCGGTGCGAGGCAGCTGATCAGCTGGCACACGCGCGTAGCGAGCATCAAAACGCGGATTGCGTGGATCGTCTTCAGCGACGGGCTCGGGAGCGATTGCGTAGGCACGACGCCAGACCAGGACTTGATCCTCACCGTACTTTTGTGCGGTTTCGGCTTTATTTAAGCCCTGTAAAGCACCATAATGGCGTTCGTTCAGGCGCCAGCTCAAACCTATGGGGGTGTGCATGGCGTCCATCGAATCCAGGGCGATCCACAAGGTACGGATAGCGCGCTTGAGGACCGACGCGAAAGCCAGGTCGAACTCAAAACCGTTTTCTTTAAGCAGATCACCGGCCTGCTTTGCCTGTTGACGCCCGGTTTCGGTAAGATCGACATCGGTCCAGCCAGTAAACCGGTTCTCCAGGTTCCACTGGCTTTCGCCGTGCCGCATCAGTACAAGTTTATACATGGTAAAAACAGCCTCGAGGTTGAAAAATTGGCGCCACTCTATAATCGTGTGATCTTGCCCTTTTTTCTTGCTTTTCTTGGTAATCAACAGGATTTAACGTGGACTTCATCTTAAGTCAGAACAATCTTCTAATTTTAGCAATTGCGGTGCTTGCCGGCATTATGCTGTTAATACCCAGCTTTTTCAAAGGCCGTGCGGGACGCGCAGTTTCAAGCTCGGAAGCGGTACAGATGGTAAACCAGAAAGACGCTATTTTGATTGATCTGCGCAGCGCCGATCAGTTCAAGGCCGGGGCAATTGCACAATCTCGCAACATTCCTGCTGCCGACCTTGACGCCAAGGCCAGCACACTGCCCAAAGACAAGCCTGTCATTCTGGTGTGCGATACCGGTCGCAGCGCTCCGCGCAGCGTGGCCGTCCTGCGCAAGCACGGCATCAACGAAGCCTACACATTGCAAGGCGGTATTCAAGGCTGGCTGCAGTCCAGTCTGCCCGTCAAAAAATCGTAAGCTCCCCCTTCTACGAGGCTCTCATGGCAAAAGTCACGATGTACTCCACAATGGTGTGCCCTTATTGTGTGCGCGCTGAAATGCTGCTCAAGCAACGCGGCGTAACTGAAATCAATAAAATCATGATTGATCGCGAACCCGAACAGCGCGCTCTCATGATGGAGCGCACCGGTCGGCGTACCGTTCCCCAAATCTACATTGGCGACACCCATGTAGGTGGCTACGATGATCTGGCCGCTTTGGACCGCGAAGGTGGCCTGCTGCCGCTGCTGGCTGCCTGATTTTTTTTCTAACAATTTTTTTATCCCATAGGATCACCCATGGCCGACCAGAACACCCCAGCCGCTGACCAAGAAGCTCAACAACCCAGCTTCAGCCTGCAGCGCACCTACATCAAAGACCTGTCCATCGAAATGCCCAACGCTCCCCAGATCTTTCTGGAGCAAGAGGCCCCTTCCGTGGAAGTGTCGATCAATGTGGGCGGCCAACGCCTGGCTGACACCGTCTACGAAAGCACCGTCACCGCTACTGTGACCACACGCATTGGCGACAAGGTCATGTACCTGGTGGAAGCTACCCAAGCCGGTATCTTTGAAGCTGCCAACATTCCTGAAGAGCAGCTCGAACCCCTGCTGGGCATTGTGTGCCCCACCATGCTGTACCCCTACTTGCGCGCTGCCGTGGCCGACGCCATCAACCGCACGTCCCTGCCTGCCCTGCACCTGACTGAAGTGAACTTCCAGTCCCTGTACGAGCAGCGTCTGGCCCAGCAAGCCGCCCCCGCTGACGGCCAGCCCTTGCAGGCCTGATGATGTCAAACGCGCACACTCCTGTTCGTGTTGCAGTCCTGGGCGCAGGCAGCTGGGGAACGGCCTTGGCCGCTCTGGCCAGCACCCAGGCTCCCACGATGGTATGGGCGCGCAAAGCATCAACCGCACAAGCCATCGGGCAGGATCATCGCAATCCAGCCTACCTGCCCGATGTCGTGCTGCCCGACTCGCTACAGGCCAGCGACAGCCTGCAGCAAGTCATGGAGTTTGCCCTGGCTGATGACACCGGCCCTGCCCTGCTGATTCTGGGCGTGCCTGTGCGTGGCCTGGCGCAAACCTGTGTGGATCTGGCGCAGTACCTGCCTGCCACACGCCGCCATCCCGTCCTGCTGGTCTGGACCTGTAAAGGCTTCCATCAGGAAAGCGGCTTGTTACCCCACCAGATTGTGCGTGAAAGCCTGCCCGACCATCCCTGGTTAGGCCGTGCCGTGCTCTCTGGTCCCTCGTTCGCCCTGGAAGTGGCTAAAGGCCTGCCTGTTGCGCTGACACTGGCCTGCGAACCTGCTGATATGGCCGGCATTGCCCTGGAGGCTTTGCATGGCAAGCAAGCGCGCCTGTACACCAGCACCGACATGATCGGCGTGGAAGTGGGCGGCGCTGTCAAAAACATCATGGCCATTGCCTGTGGCATTGCCGACGCTCTGGGCCTGGGCCATAACGCCCGTGCCGCCCTGATTACCCGAGGCCTGGCTGAAATGCAGCGCCTGGGTGTTGCGCTGGGTGGTCAATCCGAAACCTTCTACGGCCTGGCGGGCCTGGGGGATCTGGTCCTGACGGCTACGGGCGAATTGTCCCGCAATCGCCAAGTAGGCCTGGCGCTGGGTGCTGGTGAAAGCCTGGACAGCATCCTGGCCACCGGCATTACCGCTGAAGGTGTACGCTGTGCCCGTTCGGTTCTGGAAATGGGCCGAGCACACCAGATTGAATTACCGATTACCGCCGCGGTCTGCCAAATCCTGTTTGAACAACTGGCCCCGCGCGAAGCTGTCCACGCCTTGCTTACCCGCGAGGCAAAGCAGGAAGGCCACTAATACCTTCGTCTGCCCGATCTGGCACTTCACCCGCGCTGCCAGAACTGCAGTCAACCGTCTCTTACTCAGAATAAAACAATGTCATTGCTTGCTCGTTCTCGTGATCTTCTGATCCGCTCCGTCCTGGGGCTGGCCTGCACTGGTTTGCTGGCTCAATCGGCTCTGGCCCAATCCAGCTGGCCAGAGCGCCCGATTCAAATGGTCGTGCCGTTCCCGGCAGGCTCCTCGCCTGACGCCCTGGCCCGTGCCATTTCCGAGCCCCTGTCCCAAGCTTTGGGCCAGACTATCATTGTTGATAACCGCCCCGGTGCTGGTGGCAATATCGGCACCCGCTTCGTAGCGCATGCCAAACCCGACGGCTACACCCTGCTGCTGACCATCAATGGTCCCATGGTGACCGCCCCCACCCTGTACAAGACCTCGCTGGGCTATGACCCGCTGAAAGACTTGCAGGCCATCTCCATGATTGGCACCAGCCCCAACGTGCTGGTCGTGCCGGCCAACTCGCCCGCCAACACGGTAGAAGAGTTCATTGCCCTGGCGAAATCTCGTCCTGGCGAATTGAACTACGGCTCAGTTGGCCCCGGCAGCTCAGCCCACCTGGCCATGGCCATGCTGGAACATGCGGTTGATATCAAACTGGAACAAATCCCCTACTCGGGCTTTCCACAAATCCTGACCGCCATTATTGGTGGCGACATTGACGCCGCCTTCATGGTGCCCGGCATTGCCATGCCCCAGGTTGAAGCGGGCAAGGTGAAAGCTCTGGCCGTAACCTCCCTGCAGCCCAGCGAATTGCTGCCCGGTCTGGACACCATGGCACAGGCCGGTCTGGAAAACTTCGAGGCGATTTCCTGGGACGCCTTCTTTGTGCCCCACAATACCTCGGACGATGTGGTCAAACGCCTGAACCAGGAAATCACCACCATCCTGCAACGCGACGACATCAAGGCCAAGCTCAACGCCTTTTACTTCTCGTCCGAGCCTTCCACCCCGCAGGAGATGACGGACAAGATCATTGCCGACAAGGCTCGTTGGGATGAAGTGATTGAACGCCTGAATCTGTCGCTGGAGTAAGGACAAGATCGAAAAAAACGGCCCTGCAAATTCAAGATTTGCAGGGCCGTTTTCTTTGCAGCCATTACCCAAAAAAATAAATACGCGCCGTTCAATGACAAATGTGGCGTTGCCCACGACTACGCCCTTGCGGCCTGCCTCTGCACGAGCTTAAACACCACCTTCGTAACCCGCTTGCCGCCAGGCATCAAAAACACAAATCGCCACGGCATTGGACAGGTTCAAGCTGCGTTGCCCCGCCAACATGGGCAGACGAATCCGCTGCTCATTGGGAAACAAGGCCAGTTGTTCTGCAGACAAGCCTGCGGTTTCGCGGCCAAATACAAATACATCACCCGGCTGAAAGCCTTGCTCAGCCAGCAAATGGCTGCCACGTGTAGTCAGGGCAAACGCGCGATCAGGCGCGGAGCCCGTGGCCTGGAGGGCTTCTTCCAGACTGTCGTGCACCTTCACTTGCGCCCACTCGTGATAATCCAGCCCGGCACGACGCAGCTTGCTGTCTTCAAGCTCAAAGCCCAGGGGCCGCACCAAGTGCAAGACACAGCCTGTATTGGCCGCCAGTCGAATGACGTTACCCGTGTTGGGGGGAATCTCGGGCGAAACCAGGACGATATGAAACATGAAAAACCTAAAAAGTGCAGAAAAAGCCGCGAACAAGCGACGAAGTATACAGGGCTAGGATGCCTTCAATTTCCAGGGAGCTCGTGCAGCGACCAAGGCATAAACAGACTGTGCACCCTCCAAACGGCAGGCCCGGGCCAAGGCGTCCAAAGTGGCCCCTGTGGTCAGCACATCATCGACCAACAGCACATCACACCCTTGTAGCGACTCCCGTAGGTTAAAAGCACCCCGCATGGCCTGCCTGCGAGCCTGACGCCCCAAGTTCTTCTGTGCCTGCTCATGCCGTACTTGCGCCACGACGATATGCAAACGAGCTGACAATCCCAATGAATGCGCCACGCGCCTGGCCAGTACCGCTGCCGGATTGAAGCCCCGCCGGTGCACGGCTTTACGCTGCGAAGGCACTGGAATGACCCGGCAAGCGGCGTTCAGCACAGGCCCATGCCTACGCCATTGCTGCACCATCAGTTCCGCCAACACCGCTGCCATTTCCAGCCGACGGGAAATTTTAAACGCATGTATCAACATATCGCCAGGATGTTCATAATCGAATCCGGCAACCGTCGCTTGCAGGGACAATTGCCCTGCTCCGCAATCCGGGCAGGCCAGTAAAGCCAAGGGCGGCAAGGCCAGAGCACAACGAGGGCAGCGCAAATCCTGGGCGGGTGTTGCCAGCGCGTGTCGGCAAAAGCGGCACAGTGCGCCACTTTGCGAACGTAATCCGCACAGCACACAAGGCCGTGCCAGCAGTGGAATCCCTACAAGACGGTGGGTCGGCTCGCGCCGAAACAGGGGATGCGCCATAATAGATCATTACCTTTCAGAGCCAGGCTAATCCGATCACAGCACATGCCACTGATCCAGGCCAGCAACGTCCGCGCAACTATGTCCCAGTTACCTTCTTTACCAATCAACTCCGCCCACGTCGAGCAGCAATTCAATCGCCGCGCTCCCCTGGATCACGCTCAGTTTCTTTATGGTGAAGTCGCGCAACGGATGTTGTCCCGGCTGGCTTTGGTGCGCTTGCAACCCACTCATATTCTGGATGCCGGCTGTGGTGCCAGCCACGCGCTGGAACCTTTGCGTTCCCGCTACCCGGATATGAACTACACCGGCCTGGACCGCAGCGCCAAGCTGTTGGAGGTTGCCCGCGAGCGCTACCAATCCAAACCCAGCCTGTGGCAAAAACTACGCAACCAACCTACCCCTGCTGCCAACTGGGTTCAGGCCGATATGGCCAATAGCGGCCTGCCCGCAGAAAGCCAGGAGCTGGTCTGGTCGAACATGGCCCTGCACTGGCACCCGGAACCGCATCGAGTCCTGGCTGAATGGAACCGCCTGCTGAAACCCGAGACGCTGGTCATGTTCTCCTGCTTGGGTCCCGGCTCTTTTGCCGAGCTGCGCAGTGCCATGGAGCAAGCGGATCTGGGCACCCAAACGCTGGAATTCGTGGACATGCACGACTTTGGCGATCTGTTGCTGGAAAACGGTTTTGCTGATCCCGTGATGGATCAGGAGGTCGTGACGCTAACCTACCGCAGCGCTGAAAAACTGCTGGATGATTTGCGTCTACTGGGCGGCAATCCGCACCCACAACGCAAGGCCAGCCTGAGCACCCTGCCCTGGCGTCAACGCCTGCTCAATGCGCTGGAGAAACAGCGCCATATGGACGGCACCTTGCATCTGAGCCTGGAAATTGCGTACGGGCACGCCTGGCGCGCTCGTAGCCGTCGCAGCACCCAGGGCGAGGTCAGCGTGCCGATCTCCACAATCAGCCGCCGCCCCAAACCCCAGGAATAAACCGCATTTAGAAGCGGTATTCGGCCTGCAACCAGAAGCGGCGGCCATCTTCCGCATAGGAATAGGCTCCGCTGGTACCCGAGTCGCGACGACGATCGGTCAGGTTATAGACGGCCGCGCTCAAGCTCAGATCTTTTCTGGCACGCCAGCTAGCTCCCAGATCCACCGTAGCAATCGTCCCCATGCTTTCGCTGACAGCACCGCCCTGTCCCCAGGAAATATTGGTTTCCCGACCACGCACGTTCAAGGTCGAGAAGGCTGACACGGCTTCATTCGGCGTCCAGTCCACGGTCAGGCTGCCCATATTGCGTGGGGTCGCCACCAAGGGCTGTCCTTCAGACTGCGGGTAGCCAAAGCCCAGGATAGTGGCGCTGCCATTACGCACCTTGGAGTCCGTAAAGGTATAGCTGCCGCGCACTTTCCATTGCTCGTTAAAGCGATAGGCCAAGCCCAGTTCCAGACCCTGAACCCGTGCTTCAGTGATATTGAAGTAGGTGCTATACATGCTGTTGGTATACGGGTCCGGTGGCACAGGACGGCCATCGGGGTAGTACAGCTGACGCGAGCCGGTATTGGCGATCTTGTTTTTGTAGCGGGTGTGGAACAAAGTAGCGTTGGCGCTCAACGGTCCGCCATCGTCAAAGTACAAGCCCAGTTCTACGTTGGTGCTGACCTCAGGTTCCAGATCCGGATTGCCCCAGGTATAAGCACCGCCACGCTGCGGCAAACCGATTTGCGGATTGCTTTGCATGATGGTCGGAGACTTGAAACCCTTGGCGATCCCGCCTTTCAGCGTCCAGGCATCCGTCGCACTCCAGACACCGTACAAACGGGGAGTCCAGTGACGGCCATAGAACTCGTTGTCGTCCATGCGCACGCCGCCGGTCAGGGCGAAGGATGGGCTCAAGCTCCATTCATCTTCCAGGAACAGGGAGTATTCACGCACGGAAGTATCCACACCTGCGCCATTCGGATTGGCGTAGTAGCCATCGGCCTTCAACTCGCTTTTGCGCCACTGAAAACCACCCACCAGCATGTGATCGGCCAAAGGCAAAGTGAGCTTGCCATCAATCACGGTATTGCGAAGATCAGGGCGGGCGCTTTGAGTGGGGCCATCGCGATAGGCTTGTTCACGGTTCAGGCTTAGCTCCGTATCAAAGCGGCTCCAACGCCCCGTATGGGCCAGCGTATAGCTGTCGCGCACGTACTCGTTTTCATTGGCCTTGCCCGTCAAAGCCAATGACTTGCCGGGGGTGGTCCAGAAATGCTGGGTCGTGCGGCCAGCTTCAAACATGAACTCATGATTGTTATTGGGGGTTGCCCACAAACGCACCGTACCGTTTTGACGTTTGGCACGCGCAAAGCCATTCAACACCTGATCTTCCTGACGTTGCTTGTGGTAGCCCCAGAACTGCAAGCCCAAGCGCCCCGGCACGATGGGGCCAGACAAGTACAAATCAGCCGAGCCGCTATTTCCAGCCGAACCACTGTCCTGCAAGGTATAGCCACCGGTCAAGGAGCCGTGCCATTTGTCGGCCACTTTGCGCGTCACAATATTGATGACTCCGCCCAAAGCCTCAGAGCCGTACAAGGTCGACATGGGGCCACGCACCACTTCGATACGCTCAATGGCTTCCAGCGGGGGAATCCAGTTCATGTCCAGAGCCTCAGACACCCCACCCTTCATAGTGATCTGACGCATGTCCTGGCGGCGACCATCAATCAAGACCAGCACATGCTCGGACTCCATGCCGCGGATCGAGATAGCCCCTTTGTCGCCACCTAAAATGCTGACGCCCGGCACCTGGCGCAAGGCATCGGCCAAAGACTCGAAGCGTTTCCCCTCCAGCTCCTCGCGCGGAATCACGGTAATAGAGGCCGGTGCGCTCACCACTTCCTGAGCGAATCCCGAGGCGGTCACCGAGATTGCACTTAACTGCTCAACTTCATTGCGTTCCTGAGCCCAGGCGGACATGCACGCCAAGGATAAGGCGGCCAAGGGCCAACGCAGGCCCGTTCTCATTTTCATCAGACTTCTTCCATTATTTATAATACGAACCAAACTCATTTCTATTTGCTACTATCATGAGCCCGGTTTCTGACCGTAGTCTGATGAAAACTATTCTGATTATTGAAGACCACCGGCCTTTGTTGAGCCTGTTGGCAAGCCATCTGCAAGGGCAGGGATATGCAATTCGCACCGCTACGACGGGGCGGATTGGTCTTGCCCTGCTGCAAGAACATAGCTTTGATGCCCTGATTCTGGATCTGGGATTGCCCGATATGGACGGCATGGAAGTTCTGGCGCAGCTGCATCGCCCAGATCGCAGCCAGCGCCTGCCCTGCCTGATCTTGAGTGCGCGCGATGCCGTCCACAATCGCATTCAAGGGCTGCGTGGCGGTGCGGACGACTATCTGCTCAAACCCTTTGATCTGCTTGAGCTGGAGGCCCGCCTTAGCGCAATCCTGCGGCGGGCTGCGCCCCATCGTTACCAGCAACTGGTGATCGCGAATCTACGATTCGAGCCTGAAGTGCGACAAGCCTGGGTCAATGACCAAGCCTTGATGTTGCCACGGCGGGAAAGCCTGCTCTTGCTGGAGCTGATGCAGGCCAGCCCCCGTTTGCTGGTCAAGGATTATTTGCTGGAGCAGCTCTATCAAAACCAGACCGACATCAGTCTGAATGCCATCGAAGCGTTGATCTCCAAACTACGCCGCAAGCTGCGCGAGCAAAATGCCCTGGTTTGCATCGACACGGTGCGCGGTGTGGGCTACCGCTTGCGCGCTCTGTGAGCAGACGCGCCTTCAGTCTGCGCGGGCGATTACTGATCAGCCTTTTGCTGATGCTGGCCTTGGGCTTTTGCACTTTGGCCCTGTCCTTGTTCGATACACGAGACGAGCTGCGCCGCATCAGCCTGTTTTTGCAGGCCGAAGAAATCGCCCGCGACTTTAAACCCTCGGAATCATTGGACAGCTTGCCGCGTCAGTACGCCGGTGGCGAAATGTCCTATTCGCTGTACAGCGCCGAGGGTGAGCTGCTCCAGGCCTCATCCAATCTGGCAAGTCCACGACGCCTGCGCCCTGCTCAGCCTGAAGACGAGCTGGCCTTGTTCAGACTGAAGCATCGCAGTGGCTATGTAGTTTCGGTTTCGGTCACGCTACCCAGTGGCGAAATCCTGATGGTCGCCAAACGAGACCAGCGCGAAAGAGAGCTGATCGGAGCCTTGCTGCAAACCCGCATGTGGCGCTCACTGCTTTTGTGGCTGCCAGTGTGTGCGGTGGGTCTGTTGTTGATCACCTGGCTGATCCATTGGACCTTGCGCCCGGTACGACAAGCGGCAAATCTGGCTGCGACGCTGGGCCCTGCTCAACCCGAGCTGCGCTTGCCGGTCACTGAACTGCCCAAAGAAATTCGCCCCTTGGCACAGGCCGTCAATCAAAGTCTGGACCGCCTGATGCAGGCCTATCACCATGAACAACAACTGGTCGCAGATGCCGCGCACCAACTGCGCACCCCATTAGCTGTGATGTCCTTGCGTCTGCAAACGGCTGAACACCATAGCGAGCAGGACTGGGATTTGCTGCGCGAGGATATTACCCACTTGCAGCGTCTGGTCAGCCAATGGCTCAGCCTGGCCCGCAAGCAGGAGCAGGCTACGGAGCTAACAGACCACACAGCCTTGGCACCGTTGTGCCGCCGTGTGATGGGAGACTTATGGCCGCTTTTCGAGCAGGCCAATCGAGAGATCCAATTTCACGATGATAGTTCGCTCGATACTGTTCAAGCCTGCGAGGCCGATCTGTCCGAAGCCATTGTCAACGCACTGGACAATGCCCTGACGCATGGCAAAGGCACGGTCAGCTTGCATTTGCATAACCCACAGCCAGACCAATGCGCGATCGATATCAGCGATCAAGGTGCAGCCTTGGACGCGCAAACAGCTCATCTGGCCTTTGAGCGTTTTCACAAGCAAGACAGCGCCAGCAAAGGAGCGGGCCTGGGGCTGACGATTGTGCGCCAGATTATGCTGCGCCACAGTGGCCAGGCCCTGTTCCTGCCCGGCGCACCCTGCACTCTGAGGCTCTTGCTGCCACTAGCGGCTCCCGCCTCTGACAAAAAAACGGTTTAGCGGTAAACTCGTCCGGTTGGCCTCCCCGGCCAACTACGTTCTCAGGGCGGGGTGCAAGTCCCCACCGGCGGTAATGGCACTAGCCTAGCCCGCGAGCGCCTGACCTGTGGTCAGGGACAGCAGACCCGGTGTGATTCCGGGGCCGACGGTATAGTCCGGATAAAGAGAGAACGGGATACCCTCATAACCTGTACAGGAGTCATCCTGCTATGGGCTTGAGCTATCCTGCTTCCTGCATGCCCTGTTTTTGTTGTCATAAAACAGGAAATCAACATGAACAGTATTACCTCAGCCAATCTTCTGGCTCCCCGTATCGCCTTTATTCAAGCTTGCTGGCACAAGGACATTGTGGATCAGGCCCGACTGGGTTTTATCGACGAAGTCAAAGCTCTGGGCCACGATAGCAGCCTGATCGACTTCTTTGAAGTGGGCGGCGCCTTTGAAATCCCACTGCATGCTCAACGTCTGGCCCAATCGGGTCAATATGCCGCTGTTGTGGCTGCCGGTCTGGTGGTTGATGGCGGTATTTATCGCCACGACTTTGTGGCTACCGCAGTGATTCAAGGCTTGATGCAAGTCCAGCTCAGCACCAACGTGCCGGTGTTTTCAGTCGTGCTGACTCCTCACCATTTCCATGATGGCAAAGAGCACCACGATTACTTCCACCGTCACTTTGTGATCAAGGGCCAGGAAGCGGCCCGTACATGCCTGGATACCGTGAGCAAATTGCAGGCACTGCCTGTTGCGGCAACCGTCGCCGCTCTTTAAACGACTAGGCGGCCTGAAAAGGCCGCCATACTCTCGACTCCTGGAGCGGCTTTTACCCGCAGCTACAGGGCTAGCCGGAACTTTACCGGCCATGCATTTGGTAACTACTGTATCAAGACTGGTTACGCTTGCGCGACGAGTCTATACCCAGCTGTTTAAGCTTGCGGTACAAGTGGGTGCGTTCCAGACCAGTACGCTCCGACACACGCGTCATGCTGTGATTTTCGCGGCGCAGATGATATTCAAAATAAATGCGCTCGAACTCGTCACGCGCTTCGCGCAAAGGCAGATCCAAAGAAATGCTGCCCAGCTGGGACTCATCCTGCTCGACTTCAGGGACGGCCATGGCAGGTGCCATACCGGGAGCCATGGTGGCGGTTTCAGGGCGGCGATCACCACCTTGAACCACCGGGCGGGCAGCGGCTGACAGCGCCTTGGGTGCAACAGTACGCTCCAGACCTGAAGCAACAGTCTTGAGCAGGCGCTGCATGGTAATGGGTTTTTCCAGGAAGTCCACCGCACCAATACGGGTTGCTTCCACCGCGGTATCCACCGTGGCGTGACCACTCATCATGACCACTGGCATATCCAGCAAACCTTGAGAAGCCCACTCCTTGAGCAGGCTGACACCGTCAGTGTCTGGCATCCAGATATCCAGCAAGACCAGATCGGGGCGGCCCCGCAAGCGTGCCTCGCGAGCCTGGGCGGCATTCTCTGCCAATTGCACGGTGTGCCCTTCGTCGTAAAGAATTTCCGACAAAAGTTCCCGAATGCCGATTTCGTCATCAACTACCAGAATTCTGGCCATAAAACGTCACCTACGTGATTTTTACGCATTATCGTTTGCTCGCCGCCCAGAGTCCAGACGAATATGCTGGCCAGCAAGCCGGGTAAAGAGGATGGAAATGCGAGCCCCCCCCTCACGACGATTGGAAACATCGATTCTGCCGCCGTGCTCCTCGATGATTTTCTTAACTATAGCAAGTCCCAGACCCGTGCCGGTGGGCTTGGTGGTTACGTAAGGTTCAAAAACGCGCACCAGCATCTGGGGATCAAAACCAGGCCCGTTATCTGACACCACAAAACTGACCGCATCAGAAGAGTCGGAACCTTCTACGCCCGCAATCATGGTTTTAACAAATACATGCGCCTGGTCAAGTGATTGATCCTGGGCAGCCGCTTCACGAGCATTGGCCAGCAGATTATGGATAACCTGGCGCAGCTGCGTGGGGTCGCCTTGAACCATGGGCAAATCAGGGTCCAGCTCCACATCAATTGCCACACTATAACCATCGTCCCGGACCATGCCTTCTTCCGGGTCCCAACCATATAAAGTCAGCACTTCGGTAATCAGCTCGTTCAGATTCAGAGCTTGCATCTGAGTCGCCGGTTTACGAGCATACTCTCGGAAATCTTCCACCATCTTTTTCAGCGAACTGACCTGATTGACGATGGTATTGGTATAGCGCAGCAACATGGCAGCATGGACTTCATCCAGCTGCGACTCCAGTTTCATGGCCAGTCGTTCGGCCGACAACTGAATAGGCGTCAACGGGTTCTTGATCTCGTGTGCCAGGCGTCGAGCCACCTCGCTCCAGGCCACCAGACGGCTGGCGGAAATCACGTCGGTAATATCGTCAAACACCACCAGATACCCGGTTGGCTGACCATCTACACGCAGCAAGGTACCACGAGCCAAAACGGTGACGATAGTATCACGCGCTTCATTACCTTCTTGCATTTCCAATTCAAACTGCTGCTGCCAGTAAGGATGATCCGAGCCCATGGCCTGATGCGTGGAAAAGGCTTCACGTATCACCGAGGCAAAGGTCATGGCCCCTTCCAGCGTTTCCAGCGGACGACCCTTAATGGAGCGCAAGTCCACCTGCAAGATACGCTGCGCCCCCTGGTTGAACATGGTGACGCGGAACATCTCGTCAAACGCCAGTACACCACTGGACAGATTACTGAGCACGGACTCCAGGTACATATTGGAGCGTTCCAGCTGCAGACGATTTTTCTCGACCATGCGGCGCGCCTCATCCAGTTGCCGAGTCATGGCATTGAAAGAGCGGGTCAACTGGCCTACTTCATCTTTGGCAGGTGGCTCAGGCAAAGCCCGGTAATCCCCTACCCCTACCGCCTGCGTCCCGGCAGCCAATGTCAGCAAAGGACGCGTCAGGCGGCGCGACAAGGCCAAGGCAGCCGCCACAGCCGTAAACACCGCCAGAATCAAGGCCAGCGTCAACGTTATTCCGTAGAGCTTGCGCAAGCCCTGACGAGATAAAGCCAGCTCCTGATAATCCCGGAAACCTTGCTGCACCTGGTTGGCATTGCGTGCAATCTTGTCCGGCACAGGCTGAATGACCTGCAGCCAGCGCGAGTCTGCCGTGCCACTCAAGGTTGCCGCAAAGCGATTGGGATCGGCCAATGGTAGAACCGTGCGCAGACGCAAGCCCGTGGACTCTGCGGGAACCCCGCCTTCGTCCAGGCCGTTGTCGTGAACAGGCGCATCATCATCCACCTCGGCAGCCGAATAGCGGCCTGCAATACGCAGCTGATTCATCACGCTGGAGGGCGGCATATCCGGCAGCAAGGTGTCATACCGTGCTGAGGAAAAGGCAATCAAACGGCCATTGCCGGAGAACACCATTGCCTCCGTCACCCCGCTGTTCTCACGCAAGGAGATCAGCAAGCTGCTGTACTGCGCACTATCCGCCTTGTTCAGTGCCGACACCATTTCATTGGCACGACCTTCCAGCTCATTGAGCTGCGAATCCAGGGCGGCACGTCCCAGACTCAAGCCTGATTCCAGCGCCGTATCTACCCGCACGTTGAACCAGGACTCGATCGATCGTGACATGAACTGCACCGAAAGCAGATAAATCAATGCCCCCGGAATAATGCCGATCAGGGTGAAGTAAAAGGCAAAGCGCGCCGTCATGCGGGCACCAAACTGACGCCGGCGTATTTGTCTGAACAGGCGAATCGTCAGCAACAGCACCCAGGAAATCAGCGTGGCGGCCAGTACACCGTTAAGCACCAGCAGCAAGTCATACTGCTGCGCATAGCGCGAAGCATTACCCGTAGACCAGACAAGAAGAGAAAACAGCGCCAACGCGCTGACACCCGCTCCGAACAGAGCGGTGCGCAAGATCCAACGTATCAAGGTTGGGGCTCGTCGACGGAGACGGAAAAGGAAAAGGTTTTCCATGGAGTAGCCAATGTCCAGGCAGAACTATTGATGGCGTCCACTTGAAACGGACGGGCCAGCAAAGAGGTATCCAGGCGCAAACGCACACGACCCTGGTATTCCTGGTCGCGGTCCAGATCAGCCACATAGGCCACGGCCCAGCCGCGAATATGCCGCAGCATGGCCAATGCGTCGTTCATGGAGGATTCGGGCAGAGAAAGGTCCCCGGTGCCCACGCGCCACTGTCGGGTCAGGGCGTTATACACGACCCGCCAAGTTTGTTGTTCTTTAACAACATTTTTGTCAAACCAGTACCAGCGGGGTTTGGCCAATTCCACGTCAACCGTGAAATACAGCGGCACCCCTTTCTCGGCAGCGGTACGCAATTCCGGGCTTAACTCGAATTCGACATCCGCGTCGATATACAGTTTTTCGTCCCGAATATGGGGCTCGACCTTGACGACCCGCTCTCCCGACGTAGCGACCGGCACAATGGTATTGGCCGAGCTTAGCGCGCAGTTGAAAATCAGCAGAAAAGACAGAAAAACGCGCCACATCGTGATTAACCGCAAAAAGGACAAAGTCAGAGCCCTAATTGTGACAAGTCAAACCGGGCGCGTAAATAAGGCGTAGAAAAAACCGTCGCCATCTGCCAGCGATCGTCCCGCAACGCCGGGCAAAATCTGGCCAGGAGAGTCCAAAAGCTGCGCCTCGGGGTGACGGGCCAGAAATGCCTCGACCTGTTGCTCCCCTTCAGCCGGGAAAATCGAGCAGGTCGAATACAGGAAATGCCCGCCGGGCCGCAATGTGGACCACAAGGCATCCAGTATAGAGCTTTGCAAACGCGCGGTATCGGCAATGTCCGACTCGCGGCGCAACCAGCGAATATCGGGGTGACGACGCACAATACCCGAAGCGGTACAAGGCACGTCAGCCAGGATGGCATCAAAGGGCTGACCATCCCACCACTGGGCAGGACGAGCCGCATCGCCCCGTTTCAATTGAACTTTGTCGCTGGCCAGGCCCAGACGACGCAGGTTATGACCTACGCGCTCCAGACGCTCGCCGTCCGAATCCAGGGCCAACAAGGAAACATCCGCCTGCTCCAGCAAATGAGCGGTCTTGCCACCCGGGGCCGCGCACGCATCCAGCACGCGCATGCCATCCTTGACCGGCAAAAGCAGACCGGCTTGCTGAGCCGACCAGTCCTGCACCGACCACCAGCCCAGATCAAAACCCGGAATCGCCTGAACCGGCATGGCCTTGTCCAAGGTAACGGCACCCGTACCGGGGCTGCTGGATGCAATCCCGGCTTCTGTCAGCACTGCCTGCAAGCGCTCCACCGAGCAACGACGCTGATTCACGCGCAAGGTCAAAGGACCGGGGCGATTGGCCGCTTGCAACAACGCTTCCCAATCACGTGGGTAAGCACGACGCAATTCCTTGACCCACCAGCCAGGATGATTCCAGCGTGCTTCGGGACGGCTCTCCACCTGAGACAGGATCATCTTGCGCTCGCGTGTAAAGCGACGCAGCACCCCGTTCACCAAGCCCTTGGACAGACGCAGCGCAGCCTGGCTATCAGCCGCACGCACAGCCTGATCCACCACCGTATGCACGGCATAGACCGGCACATCCGGGCGATCCTCAAAAGCCTTGGCATCCTCTTGCACACGCATGGCTGTATCCAGCAAGGCCAGCGACACCATCAGCAAGGCATCCAGCCAGGTATTGCTGGGCTGGCGCGGCACCAGCGTGATACGAATCTGACGGGCATGGCCCAGACGGCGCAAAACATGGAAGCTGACAGACTGCACCGCCGCCCGGGCTGGCGCTGGCGTTGCAGCCAGGCTTTCAGTCAGGGACTTGCCTGCCAGCACGCCTTCAATATTGCGCGCGCTCAGCAGCATGACTTCGGACAGGGGCAAAGAGGGGGAAAGATGGGTGTCGGACACAGAACAACCGCTAGAAAAGAAAAATATGACTGCGACTGTAGCACTATTTGCCGCATAAACCGGGCTCAAACGCACAAGATCCGCACGCATCCGGGCATGGGACGGTAAAATCAAGCCTATTTCCCAATTTCGAGCCCTCAAGCTCCAGAAGGACCCTCTATGAGCGCCCCCAAAGTCGGATTCGTGAGCCTGGGTTGTCCCAAGGCCCTGGTCGATTCCGAACGAATTCTTACCCAGCTGCGTACCGACGGCTATCAGATCACCCCCAGCTACGACAATGCGGATGTGGTGGTGGTCAATACCTGTGGCTTTATCGACAGCGCCAAGGCTGAATCGCTGGAAGCGATCGGCGAGGCACTGGCTGAGAACGGCCGCGTCATTGTCACCGGTTGTATGGGTGTGGACGAAGGATTGATTCGCGACGTACACCCCTCGGTGCTGTCCGTCAGCGGCCCCCAGCAATACGAGCAGGTACTGCGCGCCGTGCGTGAAGCCGCCCCACCCTCGCTGGACCACAATCCCTACATTGATCTGGTACCGCCACAAGGCATCAAGCTGACCCCGCGTCACTACGCCTACCTGAAGATTTCCGAAGGCTGTAACCACAGCTGCAGCTTCTGTATTATCCCGTCCATGCGCGGCAAGCTCGTCAGCCGTCCTGTCGGTGATGTACTGGGCGAAGCCGAGCGTCTGGTCAAGGCCGGCGTCAAAGAACTATTGGTGATCTCGCAGGACACCAGCGCCTATGGCGTGGACATCCGTCAACGCACCGGCTTCTGGAATGGCCGCCCCGTCAAGAGCAGCATGCTGGATCTGAGCGCCGCCCTGTCCAAACTGGGGGCCTGGGTGCGTCTGCATTACGTCTACCCCTACCCGCACGTGGACAACATCATCCCGCTGATGGCTGAAGGCAAAGTGCTGCCGTACCTGGATATTCCCTTCCAGCACGCCAGCCCTTCGGTGCTGCGTTCCATGAAGCGCCCAGCTTTTGAAGATCGCACCCTGTCGCGTATCAAGCAATGGCGTCAGGACTGCCCAGATCTGACCATCCGCTCCACCTTCATCGTGGGCTTCCCCGGCGAGACCGAGGAAGACTTCCAATACCTGCTGGACTGGATGACCGAAGCCCAACTGGATCGCGTCGGCTGTTTCCAATACTCCCCCGTGGAAGGCGCCCCCGCCAACAAGCTCGACGGCATCGTCCCTGACGAAGTCAAGCAAGAGCGCTGGGAACGCTTCATGGAACATCAACAAGCCATCTCCACCGCTCGCCTGGCTGCCAAAGTGGGCCGCGAAATGGACGTGCTGATTGATGAGATCGACGAAGACGGCGATGCCGTTGGCCGCTCCAGCGCCGACGCCCCCGAAATTGACGGCAACGTCTTCATCACCAGCGAACAAAAACTGGAACCCGGCCAGATGGTGCGCGTGCGTATAACGGATTCCAGTGAATATGACTTGTTTGGTGAACAGATTTAAGCACTGGCTAGTCCTGATAGCCTGATCGAGCCAGTGGGGTCACAATGATCACACTGGCTTTTATACGCAAGCCCCTCATTAACTTCCCTGCTCACCTGCTCTGCTGCCTATCCCTTCTCATTCAGGCATAGGCGGCCCGGCACATTACCCAAGGATCTTTCATGCCTGTCTACCAGTTAGATCAACACGCCCCACAAATCGACGACAGCAGCTTTGTTGCCGCAGAGGCCACCCTGATTGGCAAGGTCGTTTTGAAAGAGCAAAGCAGTGTCTGGCCCGGTGCCGTTATCCGTGGCGACAACGAAACCATTACCGTGGGTGTAGGCTCCAACGTGCAAGAAGGCGCAGTACTGCACACCGATCCAGGCTACCCGCTGGATATTGGCGACCATGTCACCATCGGCCACCAAGCCATGCTGCACGGCTGTACCATCGGTGAAGGCGCGCTGATCGGCATCCAGGCGGTCGTGCTGAACGGTGCCGTCATCGGTCGCGATAGCCTGGTTGGTGCTGGAGCATTGGTCACGGAAGGCAAAGTCTTCCCGGAACGCAGCCTGATCATCGGATCGCCTGCCAAAGCCGTACGTACCCTGAGCGATGAGGACATTGCCAAGCTACGTCAAAACGCCAGTGTTTACGCCCAACGCGGTGGCCACTACAAAACGGCCTTGAAACGCATAGACTAAGCACTTCTTTTCAACTTGCATTTAACTGGAAAGACCCATGGGCAAAACCATTCTTGTCACTGGCGGTACCGGCTTTATCGGCTCTCACACCTGTGTGGAGTTGATTGCACACGGTTATCAGGTTCTGATCCTGGACAACTTGAGCAATAGCCAAAAAAGCGTCTTGGATGCCATCGAGAAAATTACGGGTACTCAAACCGGTTTCATCGAAGGCGATATCCGGGATCGAGCCTTGCTCGACACGATTTTTCAGCAACACACAATTGCAGCAGTCATTCATTTTGCAGGTTTGAAAGCGGTTGGCGAATCAGTAGCCCAACCGCTCAAGTACTACGACAACAACATCACCGGCACGCTGACGCTGTTGCAGGCCATGCAACAGGCCAATGTGCGCAGCCTGGTATTTTCCTCGTCCGCAACCGTATACGGTGACCCTCAACAGCTACCCATTCCAGAGACTCACCCGCTGTCCACAACCAATACCTACGGCCACACCAAACTAGTGCTTGAACAGGCTTTGGGCAACCTTTATCAAAGCGAGGCTGGATGGCGAATTGCCGTGCTGCGCTACTTCAATCCCGTCGGCGCCCATGAATCTGGCCTGATTGGCGAAACACCCCAAGGTGTTCCCAATAACCTGATGCCTTATGTCGCCCAGGTTGCAGCGGGTAAACGCGAGCATGTACAGATCTTTGGTAATGACTACGACACGCCGGATGGCACGGGCGTACGCGACTACATACATATCTGCGATCTGGCCAAAGGCCACGTTGCTGCAATGGACTATCTAAACACCAAAGACAGCGAACTGCTGACAGTCAATCTGGGAACCGGCCAGGGCTATTCCGTGCTGGACATGATCGCCGCCTTCACCCGCAGCTCCGGACGCCCTATTCCCTACAAACTGGTCCCTCGTCGCCCGGGCGACATCGCTGCTTGCTGGGCCGACACCCAAAAAGCCCGCGAAACACTGGGTTGGGAAGCCAAAAAAGGTATCCAGGAAATGTGCGACGACGCTTGGCGCTGGCAATCCGGCCAGTCCTGATCTCTGCCCTCCTGCCATCGCCGTTGGCGATGGCACGTTGACAGATGATTGATTTGCAAGGAAGAAAACGGGTCCTAGAATGAAGGCGTCAATCTAAAAACCAACTTCAGAGACAGATCCCTATGAAAACCTACCGCATTGGTCAGATCGTTCCCAGCTCCAACACCACCATGGAAACCGAGATTCCTGCCATGTTGCAGGCTCGTTACGCCGAGTTTCCTGAAGAGCGTTTCACATTCCACTCCTCGCGCATGCGCATGATGCACGTGAATCCCGAAGAGCTGAAAGCCATGGACATCGCCAGCGATCGCTGCGCTGTTGAGCTGAGCGACGCCCGCATGAGCGTGATGGCCTACGCTTGCCTGGTCGCCATCATGGCCCAAGGCGACGGCTACCACCGCGTCTCGCAAGAGCGTCTGCAAAACACCGTAAAAGACAACGGCGTGGAAATTCCCGTGCTGAGCTCGGCCGGTGCCCTGGTCGATACGCTGAAAGAATTCGGCTACAAGAAAGTCTCCATCATCACCCCTTACATGAAGCCGCTGACCAAGCGCGTGGCTGACTACATCGAAGCTGAAGGCATCGAAGTTCAAGACTCCATCAGCCTGGAAGTGTCGGACAACCTGGAAGTGGGCCTGTTGAATCCAGAGAACCTGCTGGAGCACGTCAAGCGCCTGAACCACGACGGCGTGGACGCAGTTATTCTGTCCGCTTGCGTGCAGATGCCTTCCCTGCCTGCTATCCAGCGCGCTCAAGACCAGATCGGCAAGCCCGTTCTGTCCGCCGCTGTTTGCACCGTGTACCAAATGCTCAAGACCCTGGGTCTGGAAACCCGCGTTCCTAACGCTGGCCACATCCTGTCTGGCGCCAAGCCACAAGCCTGATCGAACAGGTTTAGCTGTACAAAGCCCTGCCGACATACAGTCGGCGGGGCTTTTTTTATGCTTAGAAGTCCTCAATGCGCGCCGTAAAAACCGCAGTTGTGGCGGCTCATAAACAAACGCCAAGCCATGGACGGTCGTGCGCCCTCGATACAGGCTGATAACACTCTCTACTACTACATCCGTATGGATCTATGGCGTAGACACGACGCGAAATAGCCATAGAGCTTAGGGCGATGATTCTCTCCGCGGCCACAGTCAGCTCAGATGCAGATAAGCAAAAAAAAGCGATATGATGCCTGCATGAAACTGGACCTTCTAACCCTCAAACTGTTTGTCCGCATCCTGGAAGAAGGCACGATCAGCCAAGCGGCAGAGCGTGAGCATATTGCTGCCGCCGCGGTCAGCCGCCGGATTGCGGATCTGGAACAGTCTCTGAACACCACCTTGCTGCTGCGTACGAACAAAGGTGTCAGCCCAACGGCAGCGGGCCTGGAACTGCTGTACCGCTCACGTGCCTTGCTCAACAGTGCGCAAGAGATCGAGACGCGCCTTCAAGCGTTTTCGCAAGGCCAACAAGGGCTGGTACATATCCTGGCCAATACATCGGCCATCTCTCAGTTTCTGGCCGAGCCACTGGGCGAATTTGGACGTCTGCACCCCGCTATTCCCCTGCAACTGGAAGAACAGACCAGCCTGGACATTATTCGGGCTCTGGCAGAGGGCAAAGCCGACCTGGGTGTCTTTACCCGCCTGCCTTACGCAGCCGATATCGAAGCTTACCCATTTCGCAGTGACAAGCTGGTCGTGCTGGTGCCTATCAATCACCCCTTGGCTCAGCATGACAAAGTCCGTTTCGAGCAAACGCTGGAGCATGAGCAGATCACGCTGCTAACGGGCACGCAGCTGCATTACCAGATCACCAAAATCGCCATGGAAGCCAACCGCTCGGTGCGTATCCGCACCGAGGTTTCTGGCTACGACGCCATGTGCTTATTGATCAATGCAGGCATGGGTATTGGCATCTTGCCGCGCAAGAGCGCCAGCATTTATCAGATCCCCAATACTCGTGTGATTGAGCTGGACGAAGAATGGAGTCAGCGAGAAATTCTGATCGGTGTGCGCCGCCGCAGTGACCTGCAACCGAGCGCAGAAAGCTTGCTGAGCTTCCTGCTCGAGAGCGGCGCTTGAGAAAGCAGACCTTGGCCATAGCAGCGGCCAAGGTCATATCGCCTTATAAACAGACCCGGCCTTTACAAAATAACTGAGACAGAGCAGCTATCCGCAAGACGCCTGGCGATCAAACAAGCGTTAGTAAGCTGCGCCGGGCTGAGCAACGGGCACCTCAACCTCGTCCTTGAATTGACCCAACAAAGCCGTTGCCGCCTGCCGCAATAACACCGCGTCCACGCCTACGGCCACAAACAAGGCCCCCAAGGACAAATAGTGATGCGCTGCCTCGACATTGGCCTGCAAGATTCCGGGAGCCTTGCCCGCCTTGCTGATACGCACGATCGCGTCCTCAATCGCTGACAAAACGTCTGGATGCCCGGGTTCGGTCAAATACCCCATACTGGCCGCCAAATCCGCCGGGCCGATGAAAATACCGTCCACGCCCTCTACCGCCAGAATCTCGTCCAGATTATCCAGCGCCTCGCGAGTTTCCACCTGACAAATTACACACATTTCCTGATTGGCCCACGCTACATAGTCCGTGGTCGCCCCCCAGCGAGCAGCACGCGCCAAGGCTGCACCCACCCCTCGAATGCCATGCGGAGGATACCGTGTCGCGGCAACAGCCGCTTTGGCCTGCTCCGCGTTTTGCACCATGGGAATTAAAAGGTTCTGAGCCCCCATATCCAGCAGCAGCTTGATCTGCACAGGGTCATTCCAGCTGGGACGCACAATCGGCGCAATAGGATGGGCCGATACGGCCTGCAACTGCGCCAACAAAGTCTGTACCGTATTGGGAACATGCTCGCCATCCAGCAAGATCCAGTCATAGCCCAGGCCTGCACAGAGGTCCGCCACATACGGGCTGGCCAAGCCATGCCACAAACCAATCTGGGACTTGCCCTGCCGCAAAGCCTGCTTGAATGCATTTACCGGGTGCTTCATGTCCTCTCCTTGTCATGTGCTTAGGCATCAAACAAGTAGTGTAAAGCGCACAAGGTAGAAGTGAGCACAGGGCCTGATTGTTTTGTCTCTGAGCATACCCATGCAGAACCAGCAGACAAGAGTAGGCAACAGAAACGGCCCACTCAATGGGCCGTTCTTCTTGATGCAATGGCAGACGTAATTACAAGGCCTGACCAACCTCTTTCACCAACTCCCCAAAGCGGGGTGTAGTGCGATCTCGCGGACGTGGCAGGTCTACCTCTATCCGGGCGCTGACACCAGCCGGGCTGCCACCCAGAACGATAATGGTATCGGCCAAAAAGACCGCTTCATCAATGTCGTGCGTCACAAACAGAACTGCTGCTGAACTACGCTGCCACACTTGAACCAGCTCATCCTGCAAGGCCTGACGAGTCAAGGCATCCACGGCAGAAAAAGGTTCATCCATCAACAACAAATCCGGCTGCACAGCCAAGGCGCGGGCAATGCCAACACGCTGTACCTGACCACCCGACAGTTGATGCGGCCAGCGGTCTTTCAGATGCGCCAAACCCACCTGATTCAAGGCGGCATCCACACGCTGATCACGCTCTTCACGCGATAAGCCCAACCCTTCCAGACCATAAGCCACGTTGGAAGCAATACGTCGCCAAGGTAACAGACGACTGTCCTGAAACACGAAGGCATTGGCACGACGGCCAGGACTATCTTGCAGGTTGGAACGCAGATGTCCGAAGCTGGGCTGGCTCAAACCGGCTGCCGCACGCAACAAGGTGCTCTTGCCTACACCCGAACCACCTACAATCGCCACAAAATGCCCTGCCTGCACTTCCAGATTCACATCGCGGATAACAGGTGCAGACGCACCGGGGTACTGAAAACCAAACCCCTGGAACTGAATCAAGGCTGCCACTGAAGTACCCATTTGTTGAAAGTCAGAAAGAGCATGTCGCACAAGGTGTAGACCACCGAGATGATCAACATATAGACCACAACTGCATCGTAAGCACCCACACCCGCCGCGGCATTCATTTCCTGACCCATGCCAGGCACACCCAGCAACTCGGCCGCAATCAGCGTCATCCAGGCTTGACCGATACCGGCACGCACACCACTCAACAAGCCGGGGCTGATCGCTGGCAACACTACCGTCCAGGCGCGAGCGAAATAGGAGTTATGCCCGAAAGCCGCAGCCAATTCGTAATAGCGGGGATCGACCGAACGCACCGCACTGTAAGTGGCAAAGTAATTCAGCCAGAACACACCGATTGCAATCACAAAGGCTGCACCAGTGTGGCTGACCTTGAACCAGGCAATGGCAAACACCACCCACGCCAAGGGCGGGATAGGACGCAGCAAGCGAACCAAGTAAGCTTGCAGCAAATCAAAGCGATGGATCGTTGCCGCCGCCAGACCAAAAGCAATACCCAGGAAAGTGCCGATGCCCAAGCCCCAGAAATAATGCACCAGACTGGACTGAGCAGCAGGCCAAAGACGACCGGCTTCAATCTCCTGGAACAAAGCCGAGGGCAAGCTCAATGGATCAGGCAGCGTACCGCGCGGAGCCCAGCCATAGACATAAGCCAGGCGCCACACCAGGATAAACAAGGCCAGACCGGCTACGCCGTAAACAATCCGCTCCAGACCGCGACACCACAAGGCATCAACCAGGCCCCCCCCAGTTGCGGGTGCTGCGGCGGGCAAACTTGCTTGTTTCGCAACGCTCATTACGGTGCTGCCTTTTCATAAAAGCGAACGTCAAACAGGCTTTGAACATCATCCAGCTTGGTCGCCAGCGTGCCTAAAGAAACCTGGAAATCCTGCAGCTGAACCGTGCCATCAATAATCTTGTGAGGGTCAGGCTGGAACTGATCACGCGAGCGCTCGATAGCGGCTTGCACAATCTCTTTAGGCAAGCGACCACCGCCTACATACTTCTGCACATAAGGCGTTGCCTTGGCTGGCTCGTCGCGCAACATGGCAGTGGCACGCAGGTGAGCATTCACCAAATGCTGAACCAGATCAGGATTGGATTTGATCAAGCCTTCACGCACCAGCAGTACCGAGCCGGGCTCATTGGGGAACAACTCCCCACCGTGAGCCACAATCTTGGCATCGGGCTGGCGCTGCAGAATTTGGCTAACCGTAGGTTCCAGAATGGCGGCGGCATCAACAGCGTGATTGCTCAAGGCCTGTTGAATCTGGGCCTCGCCCTGGTAGATCACCTCGACCACATTCGGGTCTACTTTCAGCATATTGCGCAGCCAGTATTGCAAGGCAGCCTCTGGCACAGCGCCTTTGGGATAGCTGGCAACCTTGGGCTTGTGACCTTTCTCTTGAGTGAACTTGGCCACAGCCGCTGCGAAATCAGGCTGGTCGGCATCAAGATAAGCAGCCAGATCACCAATAGCGACCACACTGACCTGTTCCACAATATTGGAGGCAACAACTTTAACGTCGGCCTCTTTAGCCTTGGCCACCAAAGCGGGGCCAATACCTACATAGGCAACATCCAGCTGACCGGCGATCAAGGCCTGAGTCAGCGCTGGACCGCTTTGAAACTGAACCAGCTTGGGTTCCGCTTGTCCCTCTGGCAATAAGTCGCCAGACCCTAAGCCCACGAACAATTGAGCGGCAGGCATGATGGGCAAATAGCCGATCTCCAGCGCTTGCTCGGCAGCCTGTGCGGAGAAGGAGACGGATAGAGCAAGAAGGCCAGGGGCTAAATAACGGGAAAACATAACGATCTCGTGAAACAGGCGAAAACTGAAGCTTAAACCTGTTGAGGAGATGTATCTTCATTTGCTTATAATCACGTGATATATAGAAAACCGCTGTACCAGCGTCATCCACGCCGAAAGACCTGCACAACAACAGGCCGTAAGCACGCCCCTGTCCATAACTTTTTCTCATCCCCGCACAGCGACTGGCTATACTTTGCTGTTGGAAAGACTCATCACACAACCCTTTTGCAAGGTCGCACCCTTCAAAAACACCTATGTCCAATACCGATCTGTCCCAATACCAAATCGCTCTGGTCGTTCCCTGCTATAACGAAGAAGCCGCCATCGCCGCCGTCGTCGAGGAGTTCCGCAAGGCCATTCCGACCATCCGGATATGCGTCTTCGACAATAACTCTACAGACCGAACCTGTGAAGTGGCGCAGGCGGCGGGTGCAGAAGTCTTTCGTGTTCAGAACAAAGGCAAGGGCAATGTGGTGCGCCGCATGTTCGCGGACATCGATGCTGACTACTACATTATGGTGGATGGTGATGCCACTTATGATGCCTCGTGTGCAGAAGAGATGGTGCTGCGTCTCATCGACGAAAACCTCGACATGCTGGTGGGCTGCCGGGTCGACGAGGGTGAAAAAGCCAATTACCGGCGCGGCCACCGCTTAGGGAATCGCTTATTGACCGGCTCAGTGAAAAACATCTTTGGCGGCCAGTTCACCGACATGCTGTCCGGCTACCGAGTATTTTCTCGCCGCTACGTCAAGTCATTTCCGAGTCTTTCTTCCGGGTTCGAAATCGAAACCGAGCTGACCGTGCACGCGCTGGAAATGGCCATGCCTTACGGGGAGATGGACACCCGCTATGGCGCCCGGCCAGAAGGATCGACAAGCAAGCTCTCCACCTACCGCGATGGCATCCGCATCCTGCGCACCATAGGCCGCCTGTACATGTTCGAGCGTCCGCTGGCCTGCTTCTCCATCATCAGCGGCTTGTTCGCCCTGCTGGCTCTGATCTTGGCGACCCCACTATTCATCGATTATTACCACAATGGTCTGGTGCCTCGGCTTCCTACCGCCGTGCTGGTAACCGGCCTATCCATCGTCAGCTTGCTCATGTTCGTCACCGGCATCATTCTCGACTCGCTCACCCGGGCACGCAGAGAAATGCGGCGTTTCGCCTACTTGGCCGTCCCGTTGAAGAAAAACGATACGCCACGCGATGCCTAAACTCAAAGAGCTCGCGCTGTTCGGCGTCGCAGGCACGGCAGGCTTTCTGATCGACAGTGCCGTTCTGTACCTGTTGAAAGAAACGCTGGGTCTGTATGGCGCGCGGGCTACTTCTTTCCTGTGCGCCGTAATTGGCACGTGGCTGATAAACCGGCGGCTGACTTTTCGCCACAGATCTTCCAATCTGCCCCTGCATAAAGAATTCGCAAAATATCTGGCCATGATGCTGTTGGGCGGAGCGGCCAACTACGCCATCTATGTCCTGAGCGTCTACGCAAATTCGACCGTACGTGAGCATCCCATCATCGGCGTAGCCCTGGGCAGCCTGGCGGGCATGGTGATCAACTACGCCCAGATGAAATTCCTGCTCTTCAAAGCCAAGCCTGTGCCTAATGATAAACAGGAATAGATACTATGCAAAAATCGGAAGCTTTGGCGTCATCTTCTCCAGCTTCCCAGACTTTTCTGATCAGCCACCTTCTTTTCTCCGCGCCCTTCCCTTCTATCTCGGCTTACTTACATCCGACTCTCTGCCCCAGTTGGGGCAGGCTCAGAGCGGCTACTACAGACTTGGCATCCGCCAAGAAGAAAAGCCTGGGGGCACCAGGCTTTGCGTCACAAGCTCAATCCAACCAGACAAACAGGCGCAATTAGTCCTTGGTCCGCGATCTCCAGCCAAAATAGATAAAAAACAAGGCCAGCAATCCTGCTAGTACGGTCCAGTAAATGTACCGATAAAAGTTCGAATTGGCCACCAGCAGGTACGACATGGCATTGAGCGTTCCCGAAGCCCCTAAGGCCAGCAAAACATGCCGATAAGCGATATTCCGGTAGAACAGCAAAAATAAGAACAGCAACGCGTCGAACGCCAGCCAGAAATAACCTGCAAAAAGAAAGGGAAGACGATCAGCTACGTAAATAATGTACTGGCCTGTGCTTTCTTTCCAGGCATTGGGTTCATCACGGACGTGGTAGAGTTGCAATCCATAATCGATGCTGGGCGCATCAGTGGCAAAAGGTGGATCCAGCGAAATACCGAGGAAACGGACAAATACGGACAGGCGGAACTTCAGATACCGGGCTGGATCCGCCAGCACAGCATCCTCCCAGGCCGCCTTCACCTCATCATAATATTCTTTGGTATTGGGTAGCTTCAGGCGAAAGAAATTATCATACGTCCACTGTCGCGCACTATGCTCGACCGCCGAATAGTCCACGCCGGGCACCAGGGAGCGCTGCTCCTGCAAGGAAAAATAGCTGAGATCGTCCACCAGAATAACGATCTGAGGATAAGACTCCTTGGCCTTGATGAAATCATACGTAAAGGCACGTGCACTCAGGAAAACGGCTGCCATGACGGCGACCGTCGTAGTGACAGCAAATAGAATAGACCTGGAGCGATGGTGTTCCTGGAAAAGCCCCAGAAAATAGAAAAACACGATGGGCAAGGCGGAAAACAGAGTGTTATACCGCAAGGCAACCGCTAGCCACACACAAACGAGAAACGCCGCCACATACCAGCGAGTGCGAGGCAGCAAAAAGAAAACCAGACACCACAACAACATATAGGTCGTGGTGATGTCTTTCCAGACAATCCCCGTCAGTCCAACCACCATGGGCATGAAGCCGAACAGGTAGATCAGTGCTGAACGGCGATCCGGTATGAGGCGCGCATAAGCGATCAGCGCAGTCCACAACAGAAAGATGTGAAGCCACATGATGCCCGACGTCTCTGGAAAGATATGATTGAGCTTGCCCCACAGCCACGCCATCAAAGGAGGATGCCAATCCACATACTCGTTCAGATTGGCTTGCAAAAGCTGATGTAAAGAATCAGGTGTCTTGATGCCGGGGAAAAAGACCAAGTACATCCAGACCACGCCCAGCACCGGAACAAGCAGCAATGCATTGTCCAGACAACCTCGCTTCAACATATCCGACTCTCTCAAAAAATCCGCATGCGCCAAAGGCATGATCACGAAGCCAGAATCTTGTCGAAAAACAGTTCGAAGTTTTTCGTCTTCTCCGACCAGTCCCAATTCTTGATGCTTTCCAGATTTTCCCGCGACAACACGGGAGCCAACTCTTGCCGATTTATATAAAAATAGCGCAATTTTTCAACCAGTCCTTCAATGCTGCGCTCGAAAATGAAATCCATCTGCCGCGGGCCGAACGCCTCGGGAACGATGCCCACGTCCGTGGACAGGACCGGAACGCCGCAGGCCATGGACTCAAGCACCGGATTGGGCGTACCTTCGATCTTAGACGGGCAGATATAAAGATCGATCCGGGCATAGTAATCAGGCATGTCGTGGTGGCTAATGAACCCTAGCTGACGATCCGCAAGATGCAACTCGATCTCCAGCCCCTCAGCGCGCAGCTGTTCGATGGCAGGCATGAAAACCGAATGAAACCCCTTGAAATCTTCCTGCTCACTCGCCCATTTCGAATTACCCGCCCAGCCCACGACCAACGGCCGCAATCCGATGGAATCAAAACGCTCCAGATTTTTGGGTCTGAACAGGGTCAAGTCGACGCCATCGGCAGTCTCCTGCGTCGGCTCCGGATAGCCGTCGATTTGTGTATAAATAGTCTGCAGCCGCCGGGAGCTGACGGTATAGCCGCACATGAGTTCCATGAACAGGCGCCTGCGGGCCTGGATCTCGGGCTCGGTTAGAAAAAGATGATCATAGACCGCACCCGTCAACTTCAACGGTGCAATGTAGCGCGCATAGAAATCCGCCTCGGAATAGCCTATTCCATAATTGTAATCTTTGAAATACTGCGAATCGATCAAGGTCAGATATTCACGCCAGAAGAAGTGGGCGATATCGCAGCCTTGACACATGAGCAGGATTTGCGACAAATTATTTACCACCCCAGACGGAATGACGACGAATTCATATTTATGGCTCAGGTAGCGGACTATCTGACGCGCAATATTGGCAAAAGCCCAATATTCCGAGTCAATAATCAGCGCTATGCGCGGCCTGGAGGAAACGGCGGATGGGATCGACTCCGGATAGAGCGGTCCCATCCAGTCCCGCAGGTACTCCTGACGATATGACTCCAATTGCTGGTCGATCTCGCGGGGATCCAGTGCCCCGCAAACGTCAATGCCATATTCACGCTTCATTAACTCCGCGAAGCGAGCATCCACGCACGGAGCCTCCACCAGCGGATTATTACCGAGGTCCGGCACGAACTGCTCCTCAAGTCCGCCGTCGGGTACGAAAACCGCTTTGAGACCATCGCGAAACACCCGCAGGGAAAAATCAAAATCGGCGTACTGCCCCATCAGGCCCGAATCGAACCGTCCTAGCCTTTTCCAGCTAGGCACGAACATCAGGCAAGCATCCAAGCTCAGGTAAGGGCGCCGGAAATGACGGGTGTCCACTGCATTGAACACGCTCTCCCGCGTGCTGTTCAGGAACGCCAGACTACGGCCGTTTAGGAAAAGCATCTCGATGAAGCGCGGCGCCACAACAACATCGGCGACTCCGCGCACGCTAGCATGAAAGCTCAGAAAATGGCTCCCAGTGGAAGACATTTCTGCAATGGCCATATCCAATGGATTGCGCACGAACACAACGTGATCGGTCAGCAGAAAAACCCAACGAGTGTGGACCAGTTCGATAGCGTCTTGAACAGCTGCCATGGTGCCAGGATCCTCGACTTCCCTGCTACGGATCCGGTACCGCGCCGCGTACTCGGCGCTCACACCATCCATGGCTTCTTGCGCACCAACCCCATGAACCAGGATTATCTCGCCTGCAAACTCCGGCATGGCCTGCCAGAGCGAAGCCATGAAACCGGCCAGCGCCCCCTGCAGCCCCTGCTCCATCCTCACAACAAGAGTCAGGTCCTCGCCATTATGACCCAACATAGGTTGGTTGAAATGCGTAAAAGCAGCGGTGTCTTTGCCGCCTTCCAAGCCGGCCATTTCGGCCTGATCCGCGTCTTGAACTGAAGACATGACTTCACCCCCTGATGACGCGCTTTACGCCCATGATGACTCGCTTGAGCGGCGCTGGCACCAAACGGGCCATGCGCGTGTATCGCCAATAACCGGTTTCCATGGTGGCGACGACGCCTTCCAAGTGAGCAATGCGATCGCGAAAGCCCGAATTGTCGGCGCTGCGCAAGGCCTCGTTCTCGGCCCGAAGCGCCGCCATCAGTAAGGCCATGTGACGGTTTTCCTGAGACAGATCCGCCAGCCGGCCTTGCAGACGCACCACATGATCCGACATCTGTTGGATCTGCTGAGTCTGCTGGCCGGGAAAATTACACCACGCGTCGAACATGCGCAAATACGCGTCCATATCCACGGCGAAATAGCTGGCTGCGGCGCTAGCTTTCTCCGACAAGTTCCAGATGCCGGCGTAATAGCTACAATTCTCTACAGTCACCACAGCCGCCTGCTTGTTGGGAATGGCGAAACCCTTGTCGGCGGTACGCACCTGCATCCAGGACTGACCCACCGTGTCATAGTCCCTATCCTGGTCTTTGGGCACAGCACCGAAACCGAACACCGCAGTGCCCAGCGACCACTGCACACTCTCTCCCAGGACATCGGTGGCCAGGTTTTCAAATTCACCGAAGGTGTACTTGCGCAAGTGATAAGGGTTGGACTGTTCAGGCTCGAAATACCAATGGTCGTTCGGGCAGGTGATGTAGAACACCGCATCCGGCTTGGCCATCTGCTTGAGTAGCGTCAAGAACTCACGATCATCGGGAACGTGTTCGATGGTTTCAATGGAGACGACCACATCGAAGAATCCGGCGCCGAACCGATCGCACAGAGTCTGCGCATCAGCCTGCAGGTATTCCACGCCCAGCCCTCCAAACAAGGCACGCGATTTATCTACGGCCTCGGAGGATACGTCGGCCGCGACCACCCGGCTGGCACCAGCCATTTTTAGCAAGGCCGCCCCATACCCTTCCCCACAAGCCAGGTCGAGCACAACCTTACCCTTAACATAAGGCAGCACGGCCGAATAGCGAGCCAAATGGATCGCGGCCTCGATGTTGGGGTACTGTGGCGATGCCACCATGTCCAGCCTTTCCATTCCTTAACTCCCCGAAATTTCCGCCAGCCCAGCCGGCTAATTGGCTGCCATTTTACTTTTGGTATGCCTGCAGCGCTGCGACGAGCTGTACTCTTTTTTCCTCATACCTCTGCATATACACAGTCCGGTACGACTGCAGCAAGGCCACGATTTCTTCCCGGTGCGTCAATACCAAATCCAAGCGGCGGCTAATGGCGTCGGGGTCGTCGACTCGCTGCTCGACCAGTAATTCCCCAAGCCGCGGGCTGACGGCGGAATAGACATCTCCGGCCGGTCCAACGATGCAAGGCACGGACAAAGCCCAGCTCTCCAGCGCTGACATCGGACTGCATTCGGTATTGGTCACATACAGATTCACATCCAAACCGTCGAGCAGACGCAGGAACTCGGTGCGCGGCAGCATCGGATAGAATTCGACTCCTCGAACGCCCAGCTCCAGGTTGGTCAACTGTTCCTGATCGAGGTTGGTTTTCAACACGACATTATCACGGCCAGCCAGGGCCAGCGCCTGTACATGGGGATTCTTGTACCAAGAACTGATCGCCGAAAAAAGACCGACTTGTACCTTATCCGATTGGCGAGGCGCCTGCCCTAGCACACTGCTGATGTCAGGAATGGGATTGAACATGTCCCAACTGTTGATTCCCAGCCGCTCGAGGATGCGGTTAAGCCCCGGCTTGATGGTTATGATGCCGTCAATGACACCGCTGTCGTATTGCTTGCGCCACAGGTCAAAATGAGCACGATGCGAGGGTTCCACCCACTGGGCCGGCGAACCATGCCAGGCAAAGAACTGTCGCAGCTGCGGATTGACCCTGCGCAGGCGCTCCGACAATTCGATATGCAAGACCGAACCGCCGCTATAGACGATGGGGTGGCGCCAATTCCTCAATTGCTCAATCAGAGCCTCCAGATACACATGCTTGCGCACCTCAGGAAACTCCTGATCTGAATAGGGAAAGCGTAGACTCTCCTGCTCGAACAATGCTTCCGTGGATGCCGCCACGCCGCGCCACATAGGCGCGTACACAACTAGCAAGCCCGCCTGCTCGGATCGCTCCAATTGCCGCTCGTAATACTGAGCCAGCCGCTCGTAGTCTACTGAACTGCCCGTGCCTCCATGAATGACGCGGTTATACAGCACCGCGGCACCCGGGACGTAGCGCCCGATCGGCTTGATCAAGTTCAGTTTCTGGGCTAGGCGCGCTGCCGAGCGAAACCCTGTAATCAAGTTACGGGTGAACCAGCCCATGCGCCGTGCGCCTGCAGCCTCCTTGCGCACACGGCCGTCTTGCTGACTGCGCTGATAAGCTAGATTCAAAAAGCTTACCCATTTGGCCAACAAGGGGCTGTTCGGACCGAAATGCACCGTATAGGCCTGAACATTGTCGCGCTGCATCCGACGGAGTAGATTCTGATCGGAAATCAGCGTTTCCAGCGCTTGTTCGAAAGCCTGCGGATCGCGGTCGATGATCAAAAACTGCTGGGAGGCCGGCAGGACTTCACGCGCGATACCCACGTCCGTTGTCACAACCGCGCAACCGCAGCCCATCGCCTCGATCAGCGTCAAGGGCGTACCCTCCTGCACGGAGGCGATCAAAAGCACGTCCGCTTCCTGCAGGATATCAAGAAGCTGCTCCCTGGGCGTGGAACTCACCGCTGAATCACAACAAACGAATTTGATGCCGGGATGCCGCCGACGCAAAGCCTGAACTGCCGGCTCGATAATGGCGTTTAACCCCTTGTAATCCGAGAATCCGGCGCTCTCTCCCCACTTGGAATTTCCCGACCAGACAATGGTAAACGGGCGGGTGCCAGAATCGACAGGTGTGTCCACTACCGGCACGTCAGGCCAATCGAAGATAACATCGTCGGGATCGGCCACAACAGGATCGGCACAATACAGCTCATGCAGATCACGGCACGTGGTGAAATAGCCGTCCACGAACTTGAACAAGGCCGCCCGATCCAACAATTCCAGATGGTTGGAATACAGATAGTCCGGCACGTGTGTGGAAACAGCCATGCCCACGAACCTGCGATAGTGCGACGAAGCGCCATCCACGACCGAGAGCAGCAGTTTCAGGTGTTCGCGAAAAAAGAAATGGACATGATCAAACTGCTGTTCAGATAAATGCTTGAGCAGCAAAGCGGGGTTGGAAAAATCCTCCCAGTAAAGGATGGCGCATTGAGTATGCGCCTGCAGCTTGGTGCAAAGCGATCGGGCAACGTTGTCAAATGCCCAATTGCGGATATCGACGATGAAAGCAATGTGCCTGGACTTGATAGGCTGCATGGGCGCCCCCTTCAAGACTTGGGCTCGGCCAGATAGGCCCAATAGGCCTGCAAGCCCTCCATGACATCACCTACAAAACGCAGCTTGCCTCCTTCCAGCCACATGACTTTGTTGCACATATCGATGATGACCTCAGCCGAATGCGAAGCAATAAACACGATATTGGCCTTGTCCTGGAAGGCCTTCAAGCGGGCATTGGCTTTTTCCAGAAAGGCAGCATCACCCACACCGATTACTTCGTCGAGCAACAGCAGCTCAGCCTCGACTGCCGTCGAAATAGCGAAAGCCAGGCGAATGCGCATGCCAGACGAATAAGCGCGAATGGGCAGGTTCAGGTAATCACCCAAATTGGTGAACTCGGCGATCTCAGCCGTCTTGGCCTCGATTTCATCAGGTGTCATGCCCAGCAGCATGCCACGCAGCTTGATATTCTGGTAGCCAGTCATGGAGTCGTCCATGCCCAGGCCCATTTCAAGAAGGGCCACTGCCTTGCCCTGAATCTCCAGGTGTCCGGCGGATGGCTCGTAAATACCGGCGAGCACCCGCAGCAAGGTTGACTTGCCCGAACCGTTAGAACCTATCAGCCCGACTCGGTCGCCATCACCAAACTCGAAACTGATGTCCTGCAGTGCACGCACCACTGTGATCCCGTTGCCACTGGCTCCAATGCGACCAGAGGCCAGCTTGTTAAGCATACGCATTTTCATGGAACGGCCGCTCAGTTCGTAGACCGGCATCTCCACAACCAGATTCTGTGCTTTGATATAAGACATTCAGCTACTCCTAGACCCAGTACGGAATACGCGCACGATATTTTCCGTGCATAAAAATACTCAGCAAGGTTCCAAGGACAGCCAATCCCAGACAAACCATCCAGCTCAACATAGGTACAGCAGTGCCCAACAGGGGACCACGAACCACTTCAATCAAATGCGCAAAAGGATTCAAATCAATCAACAAAGGATATTTCTGCAGCATGTCACGCTTGAACAGAATCGGGGTAATGTAAAAGATCACCTGGATAAAACTGGCTACGATCTGGGGCAAGTCCCGAAAACGGGCACAGAGCAACGCCAAAAGCGTAACTGCCCACATCAGATTCCAAACAACCAGCGCAAACCCCAGCACAAAAAAGTGGAGTTGATGAATGAAATCAATCTTAAAGATCAACAGCACCAAGATGACGATCACAAAGTTGTGCGCCAGCACAATCATATTGCGCCATAAGGTCTGAAACACAAAAAGCCCACGCGGCAGTGGCACTTGCTTCAGATAGGGGCTCGCACTGATGTACGCATTACAGCCATCGTTAATTGTGGTAGAGATAAAAGCCCAAAACACAAAACCAATGGCCAACAAAGGTAGATACTCACTTAACTCCGCCTTAAACAAGGTGCCATACACCAATCCCAGTGCGGTGACAAGAATCGCCATGCTGATTGTCAGCCAAAAGGGGCCTATCTTCGAGCGCGCGTAGCGTTGGCGGATCTCAACCCATCCCAATAATAGCCAGAGACTACTGGACCGCAAGCTCTGCGCCATATCCTGATAACCAATGCTGAAAAATCGTTTCATTCCACAACCTAGAAAAAACTGGCCTGTCGTCTGCCGTCAGGTCCGGCGCCGCAGTTGGCCAGCGTAGATAGCTCCACGCAAGGAGTCAGAGAGTAAACGCACCGGAATTCTAATACTTAAATTTCGGGTGAACTCAAAAATGTTGGTGAAGCCCCACCTCAGGAACTTACGCTGGATATCGTACTCAAGGCGCGCATATCGTTGTCCGCCGCGGCGAGCAATCATGTTACGCCCAGCGCGTACCCAGACCGTTGGCTCATTCATATTGTCCAGCCGGGCACCTTGCAACAGCAAACGCACCCACAGCGCATAGTCCTCAAAACATTGATCATTCTGATAGTTACCAGCCTCCAGAACACGTTGTTTACGGAACATGACTGCCATATGGTTGAACGGATTGCGCCACCGTGCATAGCGAATCAGCTCGCGCTCTCCGCAGGGTACGGATTTCAACAGCAGATTCGGCTCCTGATAGCTATGCTCAAACTCCAAAATCGAAGAGCTGAAAGCATCAATACCAGGATGAGCCTGAATAAAAGCGAGCTGGCGCTCAAAGCGATCGGGCATGCATAAATCATCAGTATCAAATCGTGCTACCCATTCATGACGACAGTGCAACAAACCCTCGGCCAAAGCGAGGCCCAGACCACGGTTTTTCGGTAGTGGCACAATTTTCAGGGGCAGCCGCCCTTGGAAGGATCTTATAACCATCAACAGAGGTTCAGATACGGGACCGTCCAACACGAGCACCAACTCGTCAGGCAGCACACTACCCTGGCAGATACTCTCCAGGGCCAATCGACAATGCTCTGGTTCGTCCCCGTCGTAGGTGGACATCAACAAGCTAAACAATGTGGACATAAAAGGCGAGAGTGTATGGTCGTCAACACTAAATCTAAATAATTATCATTAAAGAGTTAATCAGCTGCGCTATTTAATCATCTATTAAAACAACATTAAGCCGACCATATAAAGCAACTTGTAACATTACTTAAGCGAAAGGTAGCACTCACCCCAAAAACCGCACTTCTTGAAGTGCGGAACGAACACCATACCAAAAACAGCCTCTCTTTTAACAAAGAAAAAGCGTCTCGATAGCCAAATCCAGAAAAAATTTTCTAAAATAAAACAATAAAATCAATGCACTGGAGTAAAAAAGCTCGTATTAATTAATGTTTTTTAATCAACAAGCCATAAAGCAGATGCCATTTACCCTGAGTCTGTGTTTTCGAACAGGATAAAACCGAGCGGTTGTAAAAGAGGTGATTAACTAAATAAAAAAAACATGATCAAATTATCACTACAGACAGTGATAAATTTTTTTCGAAAACTCAAAATAAACGACGTAGCCATTTTCTCACTCAGGCGAACAAGTCACAAGACCTTTTTCACAACCCCCACTCTCGAAATCATATAGATTTCCTGGATTCGCGAACAGCCACTATGCGTCAAACGAGTGTTCTCTCAAAGCTCCAGGCCTCTTGGTAGCTGAGTTCAAATTCATACAATTTAGGTTGTTAACCACTATAATAACTAGCCCTTTCCTTGCTGCTCATTGGGCTCCGTACCGAGCCAAATCAAGCGTGCATGAAGCTAAGACCCAAGCCTCTGGGCCAAGCGCCTCCCTTGCAACTTGCCTGACAAACAGCTACCAAGCGATTTCTTTCATACGCGTCACTAGCGCCACTCTCTCCATGAGCGCCATCCAGCCAGCTACGGTCAGCATTATCATGCCAGCCTTTAATGCTACCCATACCCTCCCCCATTCCCTGGCGTCTGTACGCCAACAAAATTACCCATATTGGGAGTTGTTGGTCATTGACGATGGATCCAGTGACAATACGGCGGGCTACACAGCAGAGCAGGCACGGAAAGACCCTAGAATCAAGCTCATCCGGCAAGTCAAAAACCAAGGGGTCGCAGCTGCACGCAACGCAGGCATTGCTGCTGCACAAGGCAAATACATTGCTTTTTTAGATGCTGATGATCTCTGGCTGCCAGACAAGCTCAGCCGACAAATCAGTGCTATGCGGGAGAATCGCGCTACCGTTTCCATGACTGCCTATTACCGTTTCAATAAGGCTCCGGAATGGCAAAGCACAACCACCCCACCTAATTGGTTAAGCTATACAAGCCTTCTGAAAGGAAATGCGATAGGCAACCTGACTGGCATGTATGATTGCCATGCAATAGGAAAGGTATATCAACGATCTGTACGCCATGAAGACTACTTAATGTGGCTGGAGGTGGTCCGTAAAGCAGGCAGAGCACTTGGACTACAGGAAGTTCTGGCAGCCTATCGTGTCAGTACTGGCAGCTTGTCGGGCAACAAGTTCAAATCCATACAATGGACTTGGCAAATTTATCGTCGTCATCTAAAGCTACCTTTTGTACAGTCTATCTACTTAATGTTTCACTACGTAGTGAAAGCAGCTTTAAAACGAGCCTAGACACCATGAGCCATGTCGAGCAGCCACTACCGTGGGTCGACTTCATCCTAGTGAATTACAACGGCAGCAAAAAAATTGTCGAGACTATTGACAGTATCAAGCAGCACTGCGCTTCACACCTTTATTCCATCACCATCGTTGATAATGCGTCTACTGACCAAAGTTGCCGCCTGATTGCCGAGCAACATCCTGACGCCCAGATCATTCAAGCAGACCAGAACCACGGCTTTGGCAAAGCCTGCAACCTCGGTGTTGCTCAAACTCAGGCCCCCTACATCCTGCTAATCAACCCAGATGCTCGCCTGCAGACCAACGTACTGAACATCTTTGAACAGTTCCTGAATGCATACCCTAACAGACCCTTGCCTATTCTTGGCGGATTAGCACTAGACGCAAAAGGGCGTCCAGAATTTTCCTTCGAACGTTTTCCAAGCTGCTACACCTTGTTCTTGAAAGCTTTGGGTTTGGGGCGTTTATTGCAAAGCCGAGATGCATACACCAACCCCACACAAGTCGATCACGTATCAGGAAGCTTGCTACTGATAGGCCGAGAGCAATACGCCGCCTTGGGTGGCTTTGATGAACAATTTTTTTTATATTTTGAAGAAACTGATCTGCAATTCCGCGCGCGGGAGATCGGTATTATGTCCTACCATATTCCAGCAGCACGCTATTTTCATGAAGCTGGAGGCACCTTCAGCGACTCGTCTTTCCGTAGCCGATGCTATAGCAACGGCTTGCGCACCTATCTACGCAAGCGTTATGGTAAAGCCGGCTACCTTATATTTACCGCTTATAGTGGATTGACCCGCATCACTCACCCTGCTCGCGATGCCGTTAAACGCCTTTTGGCGGGCAAGCACTAACGCGCCCCAAAGCCAGTAAGCATGGTCTTCACCGTCAAAAATACGATATAAATATCCAACATCACCGAGCAGTGTTTGATGTAGTAAAAATCGTGCTCGATCTTGACGCGTGTCTCGTCCTCATTGGCCACATACCCCTGACGAACTTGCGCCCACCCGGTAATACCAGGTTTCACCACGTGACGGTAGCTATAGAACGGAATCTTCTCGTCGAACTCCCGCACAAAAGAAGGTTGCTCTGGGCGAGGGCCGATCAAGCTCATCTCGCCTCGCAGCACGTTATAGAACTGCGGCAGCTCATCAATACGTAACTTGCGAATGATTTTGCCCACACGAGTAATTCGAGGATCATCCTCCCCAGCGAACTGCTCGACCACACAATCCTGGTCAAAACGCATGCTGCGCAGCTTGTAAATAGTGAACTCACGATTTCCCAAACCAATCCGCTGCTGGGAGTAAATGACCTTGCCAGGACTTTCCAGGCGAATCGCCAGCATTGCCAGCAAGCACACCGGCACCACTACCACGGAACTGAGAATGACCATGGCATAGTCAAAAATCAATTTCAAAATCTCGTAGCCTCGTGATGGAAGCAAAGAGCCAATTGTATTTTCCGACATGCGGTCAATCTTGACGCGCCCAGTCAGCGATTCAAAGACCTGCCTGGAGTTATAGACCGCTACTCGATCCAGCGCACACCGTGTCAAGAAACGTTCTGCATCAGGCTGTATACAGGAAAAGTCCGCCACTACCCCATCGTAGCGATACCCGACAAGATCATAGTCTTTCAGCAAGCGACCATCCAGGCCTGGCAGGTCCAGCAAGGTTTCGGCCTCTCCCCCAGGAACAATCGCCAATTTCAGTACTCGATAACGGCTGGTAAACAAACTCTCCAACAAGAACCATGCCAATGCCAGAAAACTGCTGCTTAACAATAAGGCTCGCGAAGCGTCGTAACGAAATACAAAGCTGGTGATGTAAATAAGGGCATAGGTCACTCCTACCGTAGGAATAATCAACCAGGCACTACGCGCTCCCGGATAGCCTTGTTGGCTTTTATCGATCAGCAGCTTGCAAGCTACGAAGGCCACGATCACCAGAACCAGTGCAGTACGCTGCCCATTATCCAGGTTCCACAAAGGTCCCCACCCCCACAGCAACAAAACAGGGACAAGCACCACCACGGCGAATCCAATCAACCACGAGCTTGGCCCGGATAATAGGAGTATCTCGTGCAAACGCTTAAACCGCCTGATTTTTATTTGATTCATCGAAGCACTAATAACCTAAAATAGACCATTTACGCGCCAATTATACGTCGCTCCCGTCTGCGTCCAACCAAACCCTGATAGATTTACTTGACGTGCTGAATATATAAACTCGCCTTGCTGGCGAAGCCTGTTGATCCGCTATTGTTTCCGCAAATTTTGGCATTCCCCCCTCTTATGTCCGAGCCCGTATCCAAGTCTCTTTTTTCATTTAATGCGGCTGCTCACCTGGGCGTAAGCCTGTTTTTCATCAGCCTGCTCTCTACCCGTAATGTTTATTCTGCAGGGGTGATTCTGCTGCTGGTCACGACTCTGTGCTGGTATCTGAACTCTTTGCGCTCCTGCCAGTCTTTGCGAAGTCAACGCATTAGCCGCGGCCTGTACACGATACTGGCACTGGTCTTTGCCAATGGGCTGCTGGTTTGGTTCTTGCACCAAAACCCGGGCAATCAGCTGGATCTGCTTAGCCGCTATCTATTACTGGTCCCCATCTTTTACATGCTCAGCTCTCTGCGTTTACATAACGGGGTGATCTGGGTTTGCTTTGCACTGGCCAGCCTGTCTGCCCTATGGATCATTCCCGCCCAGTATGGCGGCCCGCTGCATGATGGTCGGATCTACGGTTATACCGGAGCCATCCAGTTCGGCAATATTGCCCTAAGCTTGGCTTGCTTTTGTCTGGTGGCCTTCTTAAGCCAACTTAGCCAGGCACAGCGTTCTACCCCTATTCTTCTTGTTTCACTCCTGGGCTGCCTGGCCGGTTTCTTGCTGTCATTATTGGCCGGTAGCCGTGGCGGCTGGATTGCTCTGCCCGTCGTATTCTTGATCCTTTCCTACGTCTACTTGCCCAAGCAGCATTTCCGACGCGGCATGATGATTCTTTCGCTGGCCGCCGCCCTAAGCGCCAGCATTCTCTGGCAAACCGATACGATCCAATCGCGTATCGCTCTGGCACAACACGATATTGAACAATTTGAGGCTGGCAACTCCAACACCTCCATTGGAGCCAGGTTTGCGATCTGGCAAGCCAACTGGAAGCTGATCCAGGAACGCCCCCTGTCGGGCTGGTCCTATCAACAACACGAACAGGCCCTCACCGAGCTGGTCAGAACCGGACAAGCTGATGCAGTGGTCCTGAACTTGGCCAATTCGCATAACAACTACATTGAAACCTGGGTGGATTTGGGGCTGTCAGGGCTGTTATTACAGATACTGCTTCTGCTGTACTGCTTTTATGGTTTCATTCGGCGTGTGCATGCTTCTGAGCCACATACTCGCGCTTATGCTGTCTGTGGCAGCATTGTTATCGCCATCTACACGCTGGCAAACCTGACTCAGAACATGATGGAGCGCAACAATACGCTCCTGTTCCTCCTGATCAGCATCGCCTTGTTCTGGAGCCAGATTTACCCCAATCAAGCCAAATTGCGGTCTGAGCCTTAGGCTATGTCTGCCAAAAAACTATTAGGTAATTCGTTCTGGAATCTGAGCTCCTATATGGTGCTCATGTTCGCCTTCTTGCCCTCTATGGGTATGATGGCGCGCATTTTGGGCCTGGAACCTTTTGGTATTTACACCCTGCTCTTTGCCTTAATTGGCTATGCCAGCATGTTTGACTTGGGGATCAGCCGCGCCTTGATCCGAGCCATTGCCATGGCAGACAAGCAAACTCAACAGATCCAGTCCATTCTGGGCACTGCTACCTTGCTGATCCTGTTCAGTAGCGGTGTCGCTGCAGCGCTGGTTTTCCTTTTCAGCCCCTTGCTGGTGCAATGGCTCAATATCAGCCCAGGCCTTCGCGCCGACAGCCTGTTCGCCTTTCGACTGATGGCGCTCAGCTTGCCATTCCTGCTTTTGCAAGCAGTCTGGCTGTCATATCTCGAAGGCTTGTCCGACTTCAAGCAGGTCAATATTCAGCGCACCCTCAGCGGCCTGCTGCTCGCGATACTGCCGTTGCTGGCCATCCTGTATCAGGCCAGCCTGAGCTTTGCTGTATTGGGCCTGTTCGTCGGACGTCTGTTTACCTGCGTATTGGCCTATTTCTGGGCTCTACCCACTTCTCTTCGCAAAGGCTTGTGGCACTGGGACAGGCAACAAGCTCATGGTTTGCTACGTTTTGGCGGCTGGCTGACAGTCAGCAACGTGATCAGCCCTTTAATGGTGTACTTTGATCGCTTCTTGCTGTCCAACCTGAACGGCGCCACCACAGTCAGCTTTTATACAGCGCCCGCAGAAGCCATTACACGCTTATTGAACATTCCAGGCGCCGTGGTCCGAGTAATTTTCCCTTTGATCAGCGCACAGAAGGACACTCGCCAAGAAACTCGTCTGACGTATCTCTTGCTACTGGGAGTCTGTGGACTGATCAGCTTGGCAGGCATCGTTGGAGCAAAGTGGCTTATCCTGCTTTGGCTGGGTGAGGCCTACGTTGAACAATCGGTACCCCTGCTACAGATTTTGCTGGTGGGCTTCTTTTTCAATGCCATCGCCCAGATCCCTTACACGGTTATTCAAGCCAAGGGACACGCTCACATTACCGCCTATGTGCACTTGGCCGAGATCCTGCCATATATAGCTTTGCTCTATGTCTTGATTTCCCACTTAGGCTTGCTAGGTGCCGCAATTGCCTGGACCAGCCGGGTTATCGTAGACTGCCTTGCCCTTTTAATTCTGGCTAATCGTTATCGCTAAGCCTTACGGAACGCTACTTTATCGTCATGCATATTCTCGTTACCGGTGGCGCCGGCTTTATTGGCTCAGCATTGGTCCGTCACCTGATCCAGGCCACAGAACACCACGTCCTTAATGTCGACAAGCTGACTTACGCAGGCAATCTGGAGTCCCTGGTAGCCGTTCAGAACGACCCACGGTATCAATTCGCTCAGCACGATATTCAAGATGCTGCAGCTATTCAAACCCTCCTGCAGAAATTTCAACCAGACGCCATCATGCATCTGGCCGCTGAGTCCCATGTTGATCGCTCTCTGGATGGCCCCGCCGCATTTATACAAACCAATATCGTTGGCACAAGCACCCTTTTGGAGTGCGCCCGCCGCTATTGGAATGAACTGCCGGAGCCCAAAAAATCGCGCTTCCGCTTTCACCACATCTCGACTGACGAGGTCTATGGCGACCTGCACAATACAGACGATCTGTTTGTAGAAACGACACCCTACGCTCCCAGCTCACCTTACTCCGCCAGCAAAGCCAGCTCGGACCACCTGGTCAGAGCTTGGCAACGTAGTTATGGCCTGCCAACCCTGATCAGCAACTGCTCCAACAACTACGGGCCCTATCACTTCCCCGAAAAACTGATTCCACACATGATCCTGAATGCCCTTAAAGCACAGGCTCTGCCCGTCTACGGAGAAGGCAAACAGATCCGGGATTGGCTATACGTGGAAGACCATGTCCGCGCTCTGCTAACGGTGCTGGAAAAAGGCCAGGTAGGAGAAACCTACAATATCGGTGGCCATAACGAGCAACAAAACATTCACGTGGTGCAGCAAATCTGCACCTTGCTTGAAGAGTTGGCCCCGGAAAAGCCCAAGGGCCTGCAACACTACGCCGACCTGATCACCTTCGTCCAGGACCGACCTGGGCATGATCAACGCTACGCGATCGACGCCGGTAAAATCGAGCGGGAACTCGGCTGGAAACCGCAGGAGACCTTTGAGACGGGCCTACGCAAAACCGTCCAATGGTATTTAGAGAATTCCGGCTGGTGGGAGCGCATCCTGAACGGCCGTTATCAGCTCCATCGCTTAGGTCAAACAGAATCATGAAAGGCATTATTCTCGCCGGTGGGTCTGGAACCCGCTTGCACCCTATTACCCTGGGTGTTTCCAAACAGCTATTGCCTATCTATGACAAGCCCATGATCTACTACCCCTTGTCCGTGCTGATGTTGGCGGGCATACGGGAAATCCTGATTATTTCTACCCCTACCGACCTGCCCAGCTTTCGCACCTTGCTAGGTGATGGCGGCAAATTCGGTATCCAGCTTAGTTACGCGGAGCAACCCTCCCCCGACGGTCTGGCGCAAGCTTTTCTGATTGGCGCCAACTTTATTGGGTCTGATCGCGTCAGCCTGATCCTGGGCGACAATATTTTTTACGGCTACGGTTTCAGCCAGATGCTGAAAGAAGCAGCCCAGCGTGAGCAGGGTGCCACTATTTTTGGCTATCAAGTCAGTGATCCCGAGCGGTTTGGTGTGGTGGAGTTCGATCCACAAGGCAAAGCAATTTCTATTGAAGAGAAGCCCCAGCAGCCGAAGTCAAACTTCGCGGTAACAGGCTTGTACTTTTACGATAACTCGGTCGTTGATATTGCACGGCAGGTACGCCCTTCGGCGCGGGGCGAACTGGAAATTACGGATGTCAACAACGCCTACCTGCAACAGAACAGCTTGCATGTCAGCCTGCTGGGCCGAGGCTTTGCCTGGCTGGACACAGGCACGCACGAAAGCCTGCAAGAGGCGGGAAGTTTTGTTCGTACTATCGAACATCGCCAAGGCTTGAAAGTCGCTTGCCTGGAAGAGATCGGTTTCAGGCAAGGGTGGCTAAGTCGCACAGAACTGAAGCAACAAGCACAAGCCCTAGCGAAAACCGAATATGGTCAATACTTGTACAAGCTGTTGCAAGATGAGCCCGAGTCGGAAAAAACAGCTTAAACCTATAGTAATTAAACCCGTCGCAAGGCTCGGACCGTTTGCAAATACTGACCAGCATAATGCTGGTCAAGATAATCTGCGTACTGGTCCTGCCATACCTGGCGGGCACGTGCGGCCGCAGCCTGAATCTGCTGCATATCCAGCCCCTGCAACCACTCTGCAATCGCCGACTGACCTTCCTCAACAGCCCAGCCCGTCTGATGAGCACGGACTTTATCTGCCGTTGGAATTCCCGCTGTAGTGAGCATGGCCCGCCCCAGCATCAGATGCTCGTAGTACTTATTCGGTGCTGCAAATAAATGATTAGGCACTCGTTTGTAGTACATCCCCACCACAATCTGGCAGGACTGCATTATCTGTAGCCCTTGCACCGAACTTTGAGCCCCGTAGTAATGGATATGTGAATATTGTTGAGCCGACCGCATAAACAAGTCAGCCAGCGGGCCATAGCCAGCCACATGCAACTCACAGGCCGGAAATTGTTCACAGACAGCCAACAAATCTTCCAGGCCTCGATTTTTGGCCTCCAGCACACCAAAATAAGCAATTTTGAGAGGCTGTTGGTCCGACACAGGCGCGTACTCCTGCACCTCTGATTTCTGAGGTACGTTCTCCAGCACCATGACAGAAGGCAGCGCCCCGGGGCTCAGCCCGTGTTGCTCAAACCTGCAGGGATCAGCCAAAATCCCTGCATTGGCAGTCTTCAACAGGTAGTTCTCCAACTTATCGACCCAACTGCCCAACGCCCCAGGAAAATAACGCAGCGAGCTGTACTTGTCGTAGACATCAAAAATCCATGGCTTGCGGCATAAAGCAGCATATACCTTTACAGCCATAGCCGTATCCAGATCCATCGCATGGACCAGATCTACGTTACGGTTGTTCTTGAGCAACCAACGCAATACAAACAGGTTCCAGAAAAAAATACCAATCAGGCTGCGCCACCCGGCACCTAAGGCGGCCGGGCGCGAATAATAGGTATCGTTGCTGTTTTTTTGTGCCGGAACCGTACCACGCTCCCACCCCACAAAGTGATAAGGAATTTGGGCCTCATCCAGGACCTTCAAATACTTGGCGAGTTTGCCATCCACGTGGCGTAAGTACGAGCGAATAAAAACCACCATCCTGCTGTCGTCCAGTGTTTTACCAAGCTATCCACAATAGCTAAAAAAAACCCAAATAGATACAATTTCCATCAGCGGCGCATACTCGCTACCAGCGATTTACAATCTCATGCTGGTCTTAGAAGCACTGGCGCTGCGCACCTTTGCCCGACTTTGGATTGACGCGGCAACTCAAGCACCTCACCCCCACATCGACATGACCATATATCCCACTCGCCTGGCGGGCGTTCTGATTATTGAACCTACTGTTTTTGGTGACGAACGAGGATTCTTCAAAGAAACCTATCATCAGCAACGCTATCAAGAGCAAGCGGGGATCAGCCTTCCCTTTGTGCAAGACAACTTTTCACGTTCTGAAAAGGGGGTGCTACGGGGGCTGCATTTTCAGAAAACCCGGCCTCAAGGCAAGCTGGTTAGCGTCAGTCGGGGAGCAGTATACGATGTGGTCGTAGATATACAGCCAGACTCATCCACTTTTGGCCAGTATGTCGGTGTTGAACTGAGCGAATCGAATCACAAGCAGCTGTGGATCCCCCCAGGCTATGCTCACGGTTTTTGTGTGCTATCAGACTTTGCCGACTTCAGCTACAAATGTACCGACTTTTACTTCCCACAGGACGAAGGCGGGCTGGCTTGGGACTGCCCTGAGATAGCAATAGATTGGCCCATTCAGAACCCTCAATTATCCGAGAAGGACAAACACTATCCTGTGCTGAGCCAGCTCGTCGCCCAAGGCCAGGCCTGAGTCCATGACACGTCCTACCATCCTGATTACAGGGGCTCACGGTCAACTAGGTCAGTCCTTCGGATGCTTAAGCGTGGCCCCTGACCCAAGAGTCGAGCTTGTCATGCTTGGACGTGCTGAGCTGGACATTACTCAAGCCGACTCCATTGCTTTAGCATTGGAACAACATCGTCCCAATGTCGTCATCAACACGGCTGCCTACACCGCAGTCGACAAGGCTGAGTCCGAGCCAGAGCCAGCACATCTGATCAACGGTATAGCCACCGGCCTTCTAGCATCTGTCTGCGCCGAACGTGGCATAGGGCTGATACACGTGTCTACAGACTATGTTTTTGACGGTCTGGCAAAGCAGCCCTATACCGAAGATGCCCCTACGCAGCCTGCCAGTATCTATGGACAAAGCAAATTGGCAGGTGAACAAGCAGTCCTGGCTGCCCTGCCCTCGGCCGTCATTTTACGCACCAGCTGGGTGTTCAGTCAGTTCGGAAACAACTTTTTGAAGACCATGCTTCGCTTGGGTAATGAACGCACCGAACTGAGCATTGTGGATGATCAGGTTGGTGGCCCCAGCTACGCGCCGCATATTGCTCACGTATTACTCCAGCTGGCAGAACGGCTTTGCCAATCCAAACAGAAGGGCGGCGACAAGCTACTGTCTCCATCAGGCATCTACCATTTTGCCGGCCAGCCCTCTGTAAGCTGGTATGGCTTCGCTCAGGAAATCTTTGATCAGGCCGTCAGACTTGACCTGCTGACTCAAGCACCACGGCTGACCGCCATCTCTACCAGCCAGTACCCAACACCTGCCAAGCGGCCGGCGCACTCCAGCCTGCAGCAAGACAGGCTGGATGCTTTGCTCGGTACAGAACATATAGAAAGAAACTGGCAACACGGTATCGAGCAAAGTCTGCTTGCCCTGAAACAGATGTAGTGAACCAAGCCGCATCGGTGCTGCAAACAAAGCTGATGATGCGTTTAGTCTGCGCTGCAGTAGCCGAGTTCGGTCAATCAGGTACACCGACCGCCACTAGGAGTCTCTACCTATACCTCTGACACAGTCGCAACTCAGGTGGTTGGTTACTGTTGCTGTTGCTGTTGCTGTTGCTGTTGCTGTTGCTACCAGAAAATTAGAATTTCTAGCCCATCCGTCCAGCTGCTTCAGACGCAAAAAAGCCACCCCTAAGGGTGGCTTTTTCACGGATGCTACCGACTCTTGAGCTTAGTGCTTGCGCGCGTTGCTCAAGCGACGTGCTGCGGCAGCTTGAGCGGCCAGCATGGCCAGCTCGGCTTCCACAACAGCGATATCGGCCTTGTCCTTGGTGTTACGCAGGGCTTCTTCCGCATGCTTGCGGGCTTCCAGCGCCTTTGCTTCATCCAGGTCTTGTGCGCGAATCGCGGTATCCGACAATACAGTGACTTTCCCAGGCTGAACCTCGAGTATGCCGCCAGCGACAAAGATATGCTCTTCGCTGCCATCGTCCATAACGATCTTCAGCGTGCCGGGACGAATCCGCGAGATCAGTGGAGTGTGACCGGGCAAAATACCCAGCTCCCCAGCCTCGCCGGGCAGTGCCACGAACTTTGCTTCACCAGCAAAGATCGATTCTTCAGCACTAACCACGTCAACATGAAGCTTAGCCATGAGTAATCCTTATTACTGAATAGTCTTGGCTTTTTCGAAAGCCTCGTCGATCGAACCGACCATGTAGAACGCCTGTTCTGGCAGTGCATCACACTCGCCGTCGACGATCATCTTGAAGCCGCGCAGGGTTTCAGCCAGTGGAACGTACTTACCAGGCGAGCCGGTAAACACTTCTGCCACGTGGAAAGGCTGAGACAGGAAGCGCTGGATCTTACGAGCGCGGGCAACAGCCTGCTTGTCTTCTGGAGACAGCTCGTCCATACCCAGAATCGCGATAATGTCACGCAATTCCTTGTAGCGCTGCAGCGTTTGCTGAACACCGCGAGCCACTGCGTAGTGCTCTTCGCCCACAATTTGTGGATCCAGCTGACGGCTGGTGGAGTCCAGAGGGTCCACAGCGGGGTAAATACCCAGAGCAGCAATGTCACGCGACAACACAACGGTGGAGTCCAAGTGCAAGAAGGTCGTAGCAGGCGATGGGTCAGTCAAGTCATCGGCTGGAACGTAAACGGCCTGGATGGACGTAATCGAACCGGTCTTGGTGGAGGTAATACGCTCTTGCAGCTTACCCATTTCCTCGGCCAGCGTAGGCTGGTAACCCACTGCGGAAGGCATACGACCCAGCAAAGCGGACACTTCGGTACCGGCTAACGTGTAGCGGTAAATGTTGTCCACAAAGAACAGGATGTCACGGCCTTCGTCACGGAACTTCTCGGCCATGGTCAGACCGGACAGTGCCACACGCAGACGGTTGCCTGGAGGTTCGTTCATCTGACCGAACACCATGGCCACTTTGGACTCGCTCAGGTTATCCATCTGGATAACGCCAGCATCGGCCATTTCGTGGTAGAAGTCGTTACCTTCACGGGTACGCTCACCCACACCGGCAAACACGGACAGACCGCTGTGTGCCTTGGCGATGTTGTTGATCAGCTCCAGCATGTTCACGGTCTTGCCCACACCGGCACCACCGAACAGACCAACCTTACCACCCTTGGCGAACGGGCAAACCAGGTCAATCACTTTAATGCCGGTTTCCAGCAGCTCTACGGAAGGCGACAGTTCGTCGAAAGTAGGCGCAGGCTGGTGAATGGCGCGACGCTCGTCAGACTGAATAGGACCGACTTCGTCAATGGGGCGACCTAGAACGTCCATAATGCGACCCAGGGTGCCGACACCCACAGGTACGGAGATGGGAGCGCCCGAACCGGCCACTTCCATACCGCGGCGCAGGCCGTCGCTGGAACCCATGGCGATGGTGCGAACTACACCGTCACCCAATTGTTGCTGTACTTCAAAAGTCAGGCCTTTTTCTGCGAAAGCCGAACTTTCGTCAACGAGCGTCAATGCTTCGTAGACTTTAGGGATGCTGTCGCGGGGGAACTGAATATCCACCACGGCGCCGATGCACTGAACGATGGTACCGTTGCTCATGTTGAGTCCTTGCAATATAACTTTGATGGTGTGCCTTGCCGTGATTACACAGCGGCGGCACCCCCCACGATTTCAGAGATTTCTTTCGTAATCGCTGCCTGGCGGGTCTTGTTATAGACCAGCTGAAGATCGGCAATAACGGTCTTGGCGTTGTCCGAAGCGGCTTTCATCGCCACCATACGAGCAGACTGCTCGGAGGCCATGTTCTCGGCAACGGCCTGATACACCAGACCCTCTACGTAACGCAGCAACAAGTCATCAATAACCGACTTGGCATCGGGTTCGTAGATGTAATCCCAACCGTATTCGGAAGAGTTGACGCTTTCTTGCGCGACTACCTGATCACCAGCCTGGAAAGGATCTTTCAGACCGGAAGGCAGAGGCAGCAAGCGAATAAATGTTGGGTCCTGCTTCATCGTATTGACAAAGCGGCTGGTCGCCAGATAAACAGCATCAATGCGGCCTTCCACGAAGTCGTCGATCTGCACCTTGATGGCGCCAATCAGACGTTCCAGGTTAGGCGCGTCGCCCAAACCCACTTCCTGAGAAACCAGATTGGCACCAACACGCGCCAATGTTCCAGCAGCTTTACCACCCAGAGCCGTCGTCTGAACCTTAATACCCTTGTCCTCAAACTCGCGAACACGCGCAAGTACCAGACGCAGAATATTGGTGTTCAGGCCGCCACACAGACCTTTGTCCGTGCTGACAACCACGATGCCTACCGATTTGACTTCGGCAGGCTCAACCATGTAGGGGTGAGTGTAGTCGGGGTGCGCCTGCATCAGATGCGAAGCAATCTCGCGCACCTTGTCTGCATAGGGACGGCCAGCACGCATCCGCTCTTGCGCCTTGCGCATCTTGGATGCCGCCACCATCTCCATGGCTTTGGTGATCTTGGACGTGTTTTGCACGCTCTTGATCTTAGTACGAATTTCCTTGATTCCGGCCATCACACTTTCCTGTAAGGGCATTATCGGGAGCCAGACTAGGCTGTCGACTCCCGCTAATCATGACGCCGGGGTTTCCGGCGCCTGCCAACAATGATTAGAAAGCGCCGTGCTTTTTGAAGTCCTGGATGGCTGTAACCAACTCAGCCTCGTCTTCTTTAACCAGTTCCTTCTTGCTTTCGATACGCTCAACCAGGGCAGCGAACTTGCTGCGCAGGTGGTCTTTCAGGCCTTTCTCGAAAGGCAGAACCTGAGCGACTTCCAGATCGTCGAAGTAACCGTTGTTCACAGCGTACAGGCTCACGGCCAGTTCCCACACAGCCAGAGGCTGGTACTGGGGTTGCTTGAGCAGTTCGACCACCCGCTTACCACGTTCCAGCTGGCGACGGGTTGCGTCATCCAGGTCGGAAGCGAACTGAGCAAACGCAGCCAATTCACGGTACTGAGCCAAGTCGGTACGAATACCGCCGGACAGCTTCTTGATGACCTTGGTTTGAGCAGCGCCACCCACGCGGGACACCGAAATACCGGCGTTAATAGCGGGACGAACACCAGCGTTGAACAGGTCGGACTCCAGGAAGATCTGACCGTCAGTAATCGAAATCACGTTGGTTGGAACGAAAGCAGAAACGTCACCGGCTTGCGTTTCAATGATAGGCAGTGCGGTCAACGAACCGGTCTTGCCTTTCACTTCACCGTTAGTGAATTTTTCTACGTACTCGGCGTTCACACGAGCAGCGCGCTCGAGCAGACGGGAGTGCAGGTAGAACACGTCACCGGGGTAGGCTTCACGGCCTGGTGGGCGACGCAGCAACAGGGATACTTGACGGTAGGCCCAAGCTTGCTTGGTCAAGTCGTCATAAATGATCAGGGCGTCTTCGCCACGATCACGGAAGTATTCACCCATGGTGCAACCGGAGTAAGGAGCCAGGTATTGCATGGCGGCGGACTCGGAAGCCGAGGCGGCCACAACAATCGTGTACTCCAGAGCACCGTGCTCTTCGAGCTTGCGCACCACGTTGTTGATCGTGGAGGCTTTTTGGCCCACGGCAACGTAGATACATTTAACGCCATTGCCCTTTTGAGCAATGATGGTGTCCACAGCCACGGCAGTTTTACCGGTCTGACGGTCACCAATGATCAGTTCGCGCTGACCACGGCCGATTGGCACCATGGAGTCCACGGCTTTCGTGCCGGTCTGCATGGGCTGGGAGACGGACTCACGGGCGATAACGCCAGGAGCCACTTTCTCGATGACGTCAGTCATCTTGGCGTTGATCGGGCCCTTGCCGTCGATAGGCATACCCAGAGTATCAACCACACGACCCAGCAGTTCGGGGCCAACGGGTACTTCCAGAATACGGCCAGTTGTTTTAACTGCGTCGCCTTCGGAAACACCTGTGTATTCACCCAGAATCACGGCGCCGACAGAGTCGCGCTCGAGGTTAAGGGCCAGACCGAACGTGTTGTTCGGAAATTCGAGCATTTCGCCCTGCATCACATCGGACAAACCGTGGATGCGCGTAATACCGTCGGTCACGGATACGACCGTGCCTTGTGTACGAACGTCAGTCGACGCACCCAGGCCTTCGATGCGGCTCTTGAGCAGTTCGCTGATCTCGGACGGATTAAGTTGCATGTTCAGACTCCTGAAATCCTGTTTACTGACTCGCGCTATGCGGTCAGCGTATCGCGCATGCTGGCCAGCCGGGCCTGCACGGAAGTGTCGAGCACCTGGTCACCAACAATCACCCGAATACCGCCGATAAGGTCAGCGTCGACGGTCACAGTCGGTTTTAGCTTCAGGCCAAACTTTTTCTCCAGCCCAGCGGTCAGCTCAGCAACCTGAGCCTCAGCCATCGGGAAAGCACTGATAATCTGTGCCTGCGCCGTGCCTTCGAGTTGGTGTTTCAATAGATCAAACTGTTCTGCAATTTGTGGCAACAGCAAGATGCGCTGGTTATCCACCAACAATTGAAGAAAGTTGCGAGCCTTTTCGGTGACCTGTGACTTAACCAGGCCCGTAAAGAGTTCGAGTCGCTGCCCGTTATTCAGGCGCGGATCGTTCAGTGCCTCGCGCACATCGTGGAGACCGGCCACCTGAGCCATTTCGGACAACAGGGCCGACCACGATTCGAGGCCCTGGCTGTCGTCGCGTACGGCGGCGAACAGGGCTTCGGCGTAAGGTCTGGCAATAGTCGATAGTTCAGCCATGGCCTGCCTTGATGTTAAAGTTCTGCCTTGAGCTGCTCGAGCAGCTGGGCGTGCGCATTCGCGTCAACTTCGCGTCGCAAGATTTGCTCGGCACCCTTGACAGCCAAGGCAGCCACTTCGCTACGCAGACCTTCACGTACGCGTTGCACTTCCTGGTTAGCGTCTTGCTGGGCCTGCGCAATAATGCGGGCTTTTTCGGCTTCGGCTTCACGACGAGCTTGCTCCAAAAGAGCAGTCGCTTGTTTTTCAGCGTCGACAATGCGTTGATGGTTTTCGGACTTGGCCGAAGCGTCCATCAGGCTGATACGCGCTTGGGCCTGTGCCAGATCGGCCTTGCCTTTATCGGCAGCAGCCAAACCATCAGCGATTTTCTGACGACGATCATCGATTGCTTTCGTCAGTGGCGGCCATACGAATTTCATCGTAAACCAGGCCAAAACGAAAAACACGATCATCTGAAAAAAGAGAGTCGCGTTTAAATTCACGGTCGTATCCCTTCAATACCACGTGTGTAGGAAGCGGTATGCGTCCTGACACATGTATGTTCAAGTCGACAAGCGGTGCATGATCAAACCGAGCAACACACCGCTAACGACGACTGCCTGCCCGTCTGCCAAAAGCGGCAACGGACTCGCCTTATTACCCAACGAATGGGTTGGCGAATGCAAACAACATGGCGATACCGACACCGATCAGGAAAGCAGCATCGATCAGACCGGCCAACAGGAACATCTTGGTTTGCAGAGCGTTCATCAGTTCAGGCTGACGAGCCGATGCTTCCAGATATTTACCACCCATCAGGGCGATACCAATGCAAGCGCCAAAAGCGCCCAGACCGATGATGATACCGCAAGCAAGAGCAACGAGAGCTACGTTGGTCATGACAACTCCTTGGTTAAAAATCAGGTGTAATTCAAAAAAATCAAAGCGTTAGCAGGCCAGGCCTGCTCCCCCCAACCAGACACCATTGTCCAGTCGGAATCGGATTAATGGCCTTCGTGTGCTTGTCCAATATAGACAAGGGTGAGCATCATGAAGATGAACGCCTGGAGCAACACAATCAGAATGTGGAAGATTGCCCACACAGAACCGGCCAGAATGTGACCGATACCCAGTCCCAGGCTGGCGCCATTAAACCCTGTCCATGCGCCACCCAGCAGAGCGATCAACATGAAAACCAGTTCACCGGCAAACATATTGCCGAACAACCGCATGCCCAAGGACACGGACTTGGCCGCGTATTCGATGCAGTTCAGCAAGAAGTTGAAAGGTGCCAGCACAACAGCCATCAGGCCTGTGGCAGTGAACGGTGCAGTAAACAGCTCTTTGACGAAGCCGCCGGGGTGCTTGATCTTGATGCCGTAGTAGAACATCAGCAGCAGCACGCCCATGGACATGCCCATAGGCACGTTCAAGTCAGCGGTTGGCAAAATACGGTGGTAGTACAGAGGGTCGCCATGTTCGGCGGCCAGACCGGTCTGGATGAAGATCCAGCCCAGACCATCAACGGGCAGCAAGTCCAGCACGTTCATCATGACGATCCACAGGAACACGGTCAACGCCAGGGGCGAGACGAACTTCCGGGACTCAGCGTTAGGAACGATGGATTTGGCCTGGTCTTCAACCCAATCGACCAGCATTTCTACAAAAGACTGCAAGCGGCCTGGTACGCCGGCTGTTGCGGCCGAAGCGGCGCGCCACAGAAAGAAAACCACAACCAGACCCATCAGCAGGGACCAGAACATGGAGTCGTAGTTAATGACACCGAAGTTGGCCAGAACATCCTGTTTTTCACCCAAGTTGTTCAAGTGAACCAAGTGATGCTGGATGTACCCTGACTGAGGCGAAATATCACTAGCAGCAGCCATCTGTATTTACCCTGTGATGTATACGTTATGGGACGAGCCCGTGAAACAAAAATTCGTTATGGCAGCTTGCGGAAAAACAGCAGCAGCACATATCCCTTCAAGACACACAGCAGGCCAAAGAGCAAGGCAGGCCAAACTAACCAGCCCGTGTTTGCCATGGCAGCCGTTGCCAGTGTCAATACCGCAAAACCGAGTTTGAACGCCTCCCCCCAGAAGAAGGAAAGCGCCCCGGCGTTGCCGCCGCCCATCAAACCCAGCAAAAGACGCAATGCGAACAATGCGTTAGGCACAAAATAAGCAGCCGCACCAATCAGTGCTGAGGCTGCTGCATATGCGCCGGAAATCCATGCCGACAGGCCAATTGCCACCAGACCCATAAAAGCCTGGGCAACAAGTGCGCGCACAATTCCTTGCCCTGCCCGGCGAGCCATGCGGCTACGTTGCTCGGGCGTAAGTACTACGGGTTCCGGAAATGGTGGCTTGTCCCCTGCTGCCTGCACCGTGGCTGTGGTGCCTGTCTGCTGATAAATCGGCTGATTCATAGTAGGAAACAATCAGATAACGTTGTGTGGGTGGATGTACTGCAAAGGCCTTGGCCAATCCATCCGCGCAATATTATCGGCCCCTTTCAAAAGCCGGTGTCGTCAAACCCATAAAGTATAGCGTCTTTTTTTTGTTGTAAGCAAATTCAGCCTTGCTTGTTTGATACTTAATGCAAGGCTGATTTACGCAATCTCAATGGCATCAAGGGGTAAGCTTATTTTGTAACATTGCAGTGCAGCAATTTTACAACACACCCCTTGTTTTATCAGCGATTGAGAAACTTAGCGGTGCTTGAACTCGGGCTTGCGCTTCTCGACAAAGGCACGCATGCCTTCCTTCTGATCCTCTGTGGCAAACAAGCCATGGAAGTTGCGGCGCTCGAACAGCAGACCTTCTTCCAGCGACGATTCAAAAGCACGGTTCACGCACTCCTTGGCCATCAGGACAGACGGCAGGGACATGCTGGAAATAACCGTGGCGGCGTCCAATGCCTCTTCAATCAGCTTGTCGGCAGGCACCACGCGCGACACCAGACCAGAGCGCTCGGCCTCTTCGGCATTCATCATGCGCGAAGTCAGGATCAGATCCATGGCCTTGGCCTTGCCCACGGCGCGGGGCAGACGCTGCGTACCACCGAAACCGGGGATGACGCCCAGCTTGATTTCTGGCTGACCGAAACGAGCCGAATCAGCGGCAATGATGAAGTCGCACAGCATGGCCAGTTCGCAGCCACCGCCCAAGGCATAGCCAGCGACGGCGGCAATAATGGGCTTGCGGAAACGGCGCAGTTCTTCCCACTGGCCACCCAGATAGTCCTGGGAGCTGACATCGTGGTAATTCCAGTCTTTCATGGCGCCGATATCGGCACCGGCAGCAAAGGCTTTTTCGTTACCGGTCAGCACGATACAACCGATTTCGTTGTCGGCATCGTATTTCTTTAACAGGGCATACAACTCGGCGATCAGCTCGTTATTGAGCGCATTCAAAGCCTTGGGCCGATTTAATGTCAATAAAGCAACACGACCATGCACCTCTGCTTTGACTAAGGGTTCGTTCATGCTGACTCCCAGAAAAATTAAATAGAATAGGGGAATGGAACCTACACCCGTACTTTACCGTGCCGAGCCGACAGATCTCGCCGGCCACCGCCTGACTGTCCAGATACAGATCACTTCCCCCCAAACAGATGGCCAGATCTTGAGCCTTCCGGCCTGGATCCCTGGCAGCTACCTGATCCGCGACTTCTCGCGTCAGATCGAAAGCATAGCCGCCTTCTCCGGCGAAAAGCCGGTTTCCATCCGCAAGCTGGACAACCATCGCTGGCAGTGCGAACCCTGCGAGGGCCCCTTGAGCATTCAGTACCAGGTCTATGCCTGGGACCTGTCCGTACGAGGCGCGCATATTGATCAGACCCATGCTTTCTTTAATGGCACCAGCGCCCTGCTGGCCGTTGAGGGCCAGACTGAACAGCCTTGCCTGCTGGAACTGGTGTCCAACGAGGACATGGAAGACTGGCAGGTTTACACCAGCCTGCCCGAGGCCACCGGCATTCCAGGCGCGGCAGAGCGCTATGGTTTTGGCCTGTACCGCGCCAGCAATTACGACGAGCTGATCGACCACCCCATTGAAATGGGCACTCCCCAGGTCATCAGCTTCTTTGCCCACGGCGCTGAACACGAACTGGTCTTTACTGGCGTCATCCCGAACCTGGACCTGCCCCGCATTGCCCGTGACATAGAGAAAATCTGTGCCGAGCAAATCGCCTTTTTCGAACCTGAAACCCGTCGCGCGCCCTTCCTGGATTGCAGCTCGCGCTACGTGTTCATGACCATGGTGACCGATGACGGTTACGGCGGACTGGAGCATCGCGCCTCGACCGCCCTGATGGCTTCGCGTCGAGACCTGCCTACCCAGGGCCAGGACAAATCGGTGAAAAGCGCGGGCTACCAGACCTTTTTGGGCCTGGTCAGCCATGAGTACTTCCATACCTGGAACGTCAAACGCATCAAGCCCGCCGTCTTCGCACCCTATGACCTGAGCCGTGAAAACCACACCCGCTTGCTATGGGTGTTTGAAGGCTTCACCTCGTACTACGACGATTTGATGCTGCTACGCTCTGGCGTGCTGAGCGAGGCCGATTACCTCAAGTTGCTGGCCAAGAATATCAATGCGGTTGAACGAGGCCCTGGCCGCTTCAAGCAGTCCGCCGCACAAAGCTCTTTTGACGCCTGGACTCGTTACTACAAGCAGGACGAGAACTCGCCCAATGCACTGGTCAGCTACTACAGCAAGGGCGCCCTGATCGCACTGGGTCTGGACCTGTGCATTCGCAGCCATACCCAGCAGGCCAAGGGGTTGGACGATGTGATGCTCTTGATGTGGGAACGCTATGGGCGCGACTTCTATCAAGGCAAGCCTCGCGGCATCCCAGAGGACGCCATGCCAGCGCTGATTCTGGAGGCAACTGGCTATGACGCCACAGACTTCATTGCCCGCTATGTGGAAGGCTGCGAGGACCTGCCCCTGAAGCCCTGGCTGGCCGAACAAGGCCTGAAGCTGGCATGGCAAGCCTCCTCCAAGCTGCCCAGTCTGAACGCCCGCTTGCGCCAAAGCGCAGGCCAATGCCAACTGGCCACGGTATTTACTGATGGTGCAGCGCATCAAGCCGGGCTGTCTGCCGGTGATGCCCTGGTCGCTATTGACGGCTTGCGTGTCAGTGACACCGCCAGCCTGGAGCGCCTGCTGGCAGCCTATGAGCCCGGCCAGACCGTACAAGTTCACGCCTTCCGCCGCGATGAACTACACTGCTTCACGCTACAACTGGCACGCCCTGCTCTGGACGAATGCGTCCTGAGCCGCCTGTCCTGATCTTCTTTCCAGGCCCGCCAACCATGGCGGGCCTGCTACTTTGTTTTTGCCATGACTACACGCCGTATATTCATCAACAATCTGGTGGTGCAAGCCTCTATCGGCATGCTGGACCACGAACTGGTTCACCGCCAGCCCCTGCATATTGATGCCGAATTCGACACCACCATTACGCAGGACGTTCAGGACGAGGACATCGGGACCGTGTTGGACTACCGTCAGCTGCGCGAGGCACTGATCGACGTCAGCACCACGGAACACACGAATCTGCTGGAAACACTGGTAGAGCGCTTGGCTGAGCGCATCCAGAATGATTTCCCGACCGTGGAACGCGTTAAAATCCGCGCCAGCAAACCCGAGGCCTTTGCCGACTGTGATGCCGTCGGCATCGAGATTGAACGCAGCCGCTAAAGCCCCCTGCCCCGCCTCTGGCTGGGGCTACGACGACACTTCTTTCCGCTTTTCCTTATGTCCCAAGACACCAGCACCCTCCCTCCTTCCGAAACCGAGACTCCCGTGTTTGCCAGCAAAGCTGAACGCAAGCAGCGCGTCAATGACAACAAGCTGAGCAAACGCATCATGCGTGAGGTGGGCCGCGCCATCGGTGACTTCAACATGATCGAGGAAGGCGACAAGATCATGGTCTGCCTGTCTGGCGGCAAGGATTCCTACGGCCTGCTGGACGTGCTGATGACTTTGCAAAAGCGCGCTCCGATCAAGTTCGACATCGTGGCCGTGAACCTGGACCAGAAACAGCCCGGTTTCCCTGACCACATCCTGCCCGAGTATCTGGAAAAGCTGGGCGTGCCCTATCACATCGAAACTCAGGACACGTACTCGGTGGTGACGCGCGTGATTGCCGAAGGCAAGACCATGTGCTCGCTGTGCTCGCGTTTGCGTCGCGGCATCTTGTACCGTGTCGCCAAGGAACTGGGTGCCACCAAGATCGCCCTAGGCCATCATCGAGATGACATTCTGGCTACCTTCTTCCTGAACCTGTTTTACGGTGGCCGCATGAAAGGCATGCCACCCAAGCTGATGTCGGACAATGGCGAACACATCGTGATCCGCCCTCTGGCCTATGTACCCGAGAAGGACCTGATCGCCTACGCCAAGCTGAAAGAATTCCCCATCATCCCCTGTAACTTGTGCGGTTCGCAGGAAAACCTGAAGCGCCAGGAGATCAACCGCATGATTGCGGAATGGGACAAGAAATTCCCGCACCGTTCCTGGAACGTGTTTGGAGCTCTGACACGCGTGGTGCCTTCGCACCTGATGGACCCCAAGCTGCATAACTTTGCAGACCTGAAGGTCACAGGCCAGGCCGATCCGGAAGGCGATAAAGGCTTTGATCAGGATTATTTTGACGATCACCTGCCCGAAAGCTTGCTGGCCGCAGGCTTTGAGGAAGATAACGACGACGCTACTCCGGGCGTGCGTCAGGATGCCTTCACACCTGCTCAGCCTGCCGCTTCCGGTGAACAGCAGATTGTGTTCATGAGCAAGCGTCGTTCCGGCCAATAAACATGACACGCGGCTTAGCGTAGCGCTTGCCGCCTGCAAATACACAAGCGACAGACAATAAAAAGCCCCGATATAAACCGCTAGTGTCTGGAATGATATCCAGATTGTGGAGGTTTATATCGGGGCTTTTTTTGCGCCCGCTGAACGACTATCAGGCCTTAGCTCGGTTTTTGCGAACCATCCCAGCGTTCACCGGACACCTGAATATCGAACAATTCCAACACCCGCATCACCGTGTGATCGACAATATCATCGATGTTTTTGGGTCGCAGGTAAAACGCGGGCATAGGCGGGAAGATGATCCCGCCCATCTCCGTCACGGCCGTCATATTGCGCAAATGCGCCAGATTGAATGGCGTTTCACGCACCATCATCACCAAACGACGACGCTCTTTCAAGGTAACGTCGGCAGCCCGGGTAATCAGGTTGTCAGACAAACCATGCGCCACGGCGGCCAGCGTACGCATCGAGCACGGCACAATCACCATGCCCGCCGTAGGAAAACTGCCACTGGCCAAGGTTGCACCCACATCGCGGAAGCTGTGCACCTGATCGGCCAGAGCCTGAATCTCGTGCCTGCCGATATCCAGCTCATATTTGATGTTCAGCACCCCGGAGGGCGAGATCACCAAATGAGTTTCCACATCCGGACAGGACTGCAGCACTTGCAGCAGGCGCACGGTGTAGACCGCCCCGGTGGCCCCGGTCATGCCGATGACCAGGCGTCGCTTGGTGCTCACTCCAGAGCCCCAGCCTCGCGCAGCATGGTTTCCAGTTCGCCGTTTTCGTACATTTCAGACACGATGTCCGAACCGCCGACGAATTCGCCCTTGATGTACAGCTGGGGGATGGTGGGCCAGTTGGAGAAGTCCTTGATGCCCTGACGCACTTCGGCGTCGTCCAGCACGTTGACCACAACCACCTGGCTCAGGCCAACAGCGCGCAGAATCTGCACGGTGCGTGCGGAGAAACCACACTGAGGAGCTTGAGCTGTGCCCTTCATAAACAGCACAACGGGGTTTTCCGTTACGGTTTCGCGGATGAAATCTTGAACTTCACTCATGATGTTCTCTTAAGAAAAGAATTAACACTGTCCACCTGTGACCCGCCGGATTCCTGCCAGATCCTCATAACTGATGACCTGTTTGAACCCTGCCTGCCGCAGCATATTTTGCACATGGTCGGCCTGATCCCAGCCGTGCTCCATGAGAAGACTAGCACCAGGACGCAGATACGGCCCGGCTCCCTGAACTATTGTACGCAAATCCGTCAAGCCGTCAGAGCCATCGGTCAGTGCCTGACGCGGCTCGAACCGCACATCGCCCTGCGCCAGATGTTCATCATCCACTGCAATGTATGGAGGGTTGGACACGATCAGGTCAAAAGGTTCCTGGCCTGCCACGGCATCGTACCAACTCCCCAGGCAAAACTCGACTTTCCCACACAAACGCTGAGCATTTAAGCCCGCCTGCGCCAATACCAGTGTGCTGATGTCACTGGCGACCACATGGGCATCAGGACGTGCCAGCGCCAGAGAAACCGCAATGGCGCCGCTGCCACAGCCCATATCCAGAATGCGGGGAGATTGGATGTTCTGCACACGCTCCAAGGCACGCTCAACCAGGGTTTCGGTATCCGGGCGAGGAATCAGCACCGAGGGCGACACCAGAAACTCATGGCCCATGAATTCCCGCACACCGACGATATACGCCATGGGCTCGCCCGCCACACGGCGGGCTTCCAGAGCTTGATAGGCTTGGATCTTGTCCAGCGGCAACTCGTCCGTGTCGTGCGCAATCAGCCAGGAACGACCGACGCCCAGCACCTGCATCCACAGCATGTCGCGCTCCAGGCGCGGCAAGGGACTTAACGGCTGCAAGGCTCGCAAGGTACGGGGATAGTCGGCAGGCGTGGCCATTGAGGACACGGCCTGCTCACCGGATAGGTTCATGCTCACGCCTGCGCCAGATCAGCCAGCAAACCGGCCTGATGCTCGGACAGCAAGGCCTTGATCAGCTCGTCCAGATCGCCGTCCATGATGTAGCCCAGCTTGTACAAGGTCAGATTGATACGGTGATCCGTCATGCGGCCTTGCGGGAAGTTGTAGGTACGGATGCGCTCGGAGCGGTCTCCCGTACCGACCAGGCTTTTACGCTCGGCGGCTTCTTTGTCAGATTGCTCACGCTGCTGCTTGTCTTTCAGACGAGCGGCCAGCACCTGCAAGGCCTTTTCGCGGTTACGGTGCTGGGAACGGTCGTCCTGACACTCCACCACCAAACCTGTAGGCAAGTGAGTCAGACGAACGGCAGAGTCCGTCTTGTTCACGTGCTGACCCCCGGCACCACTGGCGCGGAAGGTGTCCACACGCAAATCAGCAGGATTGATGGTGATTTCAGCCAGGCCTTCGGCTTCGGGCAACACGGCCACGGTACACGTAGAGGTATGGATGCGACCCTGGGCTTCAGTCTCAGGCACACGCTGCACACGGTGCGCACCGGACTCGAACTTCAGACGCCCGTACACATCCTGGCCTTCAATTCGAACGATCACTTCCTTGTAACCACCCACTTCCGAATCGCTGGCAGACATGATCTCCGTACGCCAGCCGCAGTTTTCAGCATAGCGCATGTACATGCGCAGCAAATCCCCGGCAAACAAAGCGCTTTCGTCCCCACCGGCACCGGCGCGGATTTCAATGAACACGTTACGGGTGTCGTCCGGGTCGCGCGGCAGGAGCAGGATTTGCAGTTCATCCTCCAGTTGAGCGATACGTTCCTTGCCCAACTTGTATTCTTCTTCGCCCATTTCCTTCAATTCAGGGTCGGACATCATGTCCTGGGCCGCTTGCAGATCCCCTTCGGCAGCCTCATAGCTTTTGAAGGCTGCTACAACAGGGTCCAGCTCGGAGCGCTCGCGCGACAGTTTGCGAAACTCGTCCATATTGCTGGCAATTTCAGGCTCGGCAAGCATGGCATCAACTTCATGCAGACGGCGAGCCAATTGCTCAAGCCGACTGCGCATAGAGTCTTTCATAGGGAACAGCCTAAAGGGAAAATCAGAGGGTCTGGGCGCAGTTCAAAGCTATCGGGCTGCACCGCAGGAGAGTCGGTGAACAGACAACAGCCCAAACGCTAACGTCGACGGGTGGTCGAGGGCAACAGACGAGGCAGCAGATTCAACAATTGCTCGCGCTCGGAACCCTCACTGCGCGTCAATTCAGCCATCGGGCCGTGCATGTACTTTTGAGTCAGGCCATGCGCCAGCATTTCGATGACTTCTGCTGGATCATCGCCACGGGCCAACATGCGGCGCGCGCGCTCCAGCTCGTGTTGACGTACTTTTTCGACCGACTGCTGCACATCCAGAATGGCCGGCACAATCGCACGGGTACTCAGCCAGTGCATGTAATGCTGCACCTGGGTGTCAATAATGGCTTCAGCCTGCACCACAGCGGCCTGACGGGCATCGGCACCCCGTTGTACAAAGCGGCCCAGATCATCGACGGTATACAGGTACACGTCGTCCAGGCGACCTACTTCGGTTTCAATATCGCGTGGCACGGCCAGATCAACCATGACCACAGGGCGGTGACGACGCGAACGCACAGCTCGTTCCACCATACCCAGACCCAGAATGGGCAAGGTACTGGCCGTACAGGACACCACCACGTCAAAATCTGCCAGACGATCAGGCACATCAGCCAGCTTCATGGTGCTGGCCATGAAGCGCGAGGCCAGGCTTTCAGCCCGTTCCTGAGTACGGTTGGCGACCACGATGCTACAGGGGTTCACTGCCGCAAAGTGCGTGGCACACAGCTCGATCATTTCCCCAGCACCAATAAACAGCACTTTGGCCTGGCTCAGGTCACCAAACACACGCTCGGCCAAACGGACAGCCGCGGCAGCCATGGACACCGAATGGGCGCCAATAGCGGTTTGCGTACGGACTTCCTTGGCCACCGAGAAGGTGCGCTGGAACAATTGATGCAACAAGGTGCCCAGCGAGCCGGCCTCGTTGGCGGCACGCACGGCATCTTTCATCTGACCCAGAATCTGGGGCTCACCCAAGACCATGGAGTCCAGACCGCTGGCAACACGGAACGCATGGCGCACGGCCTCGTTCTGGTTGTAGCGGTACAGATGGGGGGTCAGCTCGGCAGAGCGCAGACTGTTGAAGTCTGCCATCCATTCGGGCAGACGCTCAGCCACATGGGGCTCGGCCGCACAGTAGATCTCGGTACGATTACAGGTAGACAGAATGGCTGCTTCACGGACACCGGTGCCGAACGTGGCACGCAAGGTATCAAGCGCAGGCTTTAACACATCGATCGGAAACGCAACGCGCTCGCGCACGGCAACGGGCGCGGACACATGATTCAGACCGAAGGTTAGAACATCTACAGACATGAGCAGTACAGGCTATAGCCCTGAAAAGACCAAGACTGGCAATTTTGCAAAGGCAAAACGCATGAAATTTAAGTGATTTTACGCCGCAAGCCGCAATTTTGCCAAAAATGTTACTTGAATTGCCCTTTTGTGATTACAATTGCACTCCTTTATGCAGCCCTCTTTTCGCTGAAAAGGGCCTCCCCCTAGGGGTACGGCAAATTTGAAGTCGAAAAGATGCATAAATTTTTTGTTGTACTATGCGCACAAATTAAAAAACGTGGTATAGTTCTATTTTTACCGAGCAGTACACGTTGGCCTGGTAGCTCAGTCGGTAGAGCAGAGGATTGAAAATCCTTGTGTCGGTGGTTCGATTCCGCCCCAGGCCACCAAGAATTCAAGCAAAAAGCCCAGTCAAACGACTGGGCTTTTTGTTTTTCTACTTGCCAGATGCGCATCAAACAGCCAGAGCAACTGGATTACCCATATGCGCATGGCTCAAGCGAACACCTCTTTGCTGGGCCAATATCGAGATTCTCGATATAACGGAAGTATCGATAATCTCGATACTTGCTGTTCCAGCCCCCCGTCGCCCTCAAAACCCCACCGGCTCCGCCATCCAGCCAAACCCGGCCGTCATGGTCGGTGGTGGTTTCAGACAGGAATTGCGCCCCTGCCGCAGTTCTGTCCAGTTTCCAAGCAAGGCCTGTTCGCAATGCGCCTCTGCCCGGCGCAGCTCGTTGCGTGCCTTGCTGGTGGTGACGCCGAAGCGTTCGGCCACCACACTCAGGCTCTGTTCTTCCAGCCGGGCCGCCAGAAAGATGGCGCGACGTTGGCGGGGCAGCAGCTCGATGGCGTAGATCAGGACGGACAGCAAAGATCGGCCGATCAGGCTGGACTCTGGCCCCGGCATGGGGGAAATCTGCTGATGCTCTTCCAGTTCCTCCAGGGGCACCAGCGTCCCTCTGCCGGACTCGGCTCGCCATTCATCGATCGCCAGATTGCTGGCCATACGCAGTAAATACAGGCGGGGGTTGGCGACCGGCCCGATCTCCCGGCTGCCATGCAGACGCAGCCAGGTGTCGTGCAAGGCATCCGCTGCGCGGTCGCGGCAGCGCAGGCGGATGGTCAATTGACGCAGCAGCTCTTCGTAGTGCACCTTCAGATACAAGCACAGTGAATACTGCGGCGTCACACACTCTTCATTACGCTTGCGTGTAGGCAAGGGCAGGCAAGTGGACAGCATGATCAGATCTCCCAGGCTCAAGCTACAGTGTCATCCGCCGCCGCTCCTCGGGCGTCAACCGATCCAGAGCGGATTGCGGATTGGCGCCCAGTCCCAGGACCTGCACCGTACTGTCTTGGCGATACGCAGAGGCATCTATCCTGGAAGTCGCTGGGCCTGCTCCTGATGATGTGGCCCCGCCCCCTGACTGCCCTGCATCCCCAAATCCCAGAATCTGCACAGTAATGACCGAAGGCAGATTCTGACGAGCCTGTGCACGAGCGCGGTTGACCGTATCCTGCGCCGCCGATGCGGCCGACGATGCTGTCGCGCTGGCGTTACTCAAGGCGCCTGTGTTGACGGTCGCCACCACCGGAATTCCCTTGGACTCGCCCTGTACCTGAATATTGTCTGCATTGACCACACGCAAGGCGGCGATATTGATGTCGCCCGACACGCGAATCCCTGCCTCGCCCGCGTCCACCGTTCCCAATGGCGCAATCAGATCGATATAACCTGGCGGGACCTCGGGAACCGGGTTCAAGGTAGCGATACCTGCACCGGTATTAGGCGTTGATGGTGACAAGGCCACATTGCCAAACAGATCGTAAACACGACGTTGCGGCGTGTAGACCACCGTGGTCTTGCTACCCCGACCCGCGTTAATGTCCCCTGCTGCCGACCAGGCCAGAATATTGCCGCCAAAGGTCGTAAAGACCCGGCTCTGTCCCATCAGAATGTCGCTTTGCGAGAAGAAGTTGATGTCCCCTTCCCCTTGCGTGATCACACCCGATCCCGGACCAGGGTTAAAGCCACCATCAATCCCCACCAGGGCACGCCCGCCGGGAGTCAGGATGCTGATATCACCACCAAAGTTGGTGTGAATACCCGCATCCAGCACGTCGTAGAACGACACGTTGTAACCCGGACTGCCCAAGGCCTCCCACTCGGTCTTGGTGATGTAATCCAGCTTGGGAGTGGGTCGACTCTTGCCCGTCGTGTTGTTCACGTAATCCGCGTCGTAATACAGCGCACTGCTGTACATCGTCAAATCACCCGTGTAGCTCAAGGCCTTGCCTTGAGCATCCTGTTCGGGGAACAAGGTGGCAATCGCTTCACGACCACGCAAATAGCTGCCTGCGCGCTTGCTGTCACTATCGTTGTACTCACGGCCCGATGCCTTCAGCTCTGCGTAGTACACATTACGCAGATAGCTGCGTTGCTGCTCGGGCGGCAAGGCCTCGAAGAAGCTGCGGGCGTCCATACTGGCCGCATCAAAATGCAGGCCCAGGCCGTTCTTGTCGCCAAAGCGGGTGCTCAACCAATTGACCAAGTGCAGCTGGCTCTCCAGCTTGTACTCTCGCGCCAAGGGACGACTGGAGGCATTGCGGCCTTCAGCCCTGGCCTGATCGCGTACTTGGTCCAGCTCTCCCTGCTTCTCGTGCAGGAAGGCTTGTGCGCCGGCTTCATCGCCTGTGTAGCCAAACTCGCGTTGCAGCCATTGCCCCAGCGTCAGGCCACCGCTATAGATGTACAGCGCCTTGCCCTGTTGATCTGCAAACGGCAGCTCCAGATCAGCCTGATTCTCGGGGTTCAGATAGCGCGCCGCAAAGTCGTTCCAATGCGCTCCTTCGCCCATTCCGGCCGAGACCGAAATACTGGCGCCGCCACCACGACTATCGGACAAGGCACTGCTCAAGGGCCCCAGACTCTTGATCTCGCCCTTGTCAGCCAGATACACATGACGCCCGGCCGACACGTCCAGCAAACCTGGCCCCAAGATATAGAAGCTGCTGTTACGCACGTCCCGACCCGCTTCAACAATGGAAATATCGTCTGCCCAGGCATGGGTAATCAAATTACCGCGTGTCGTCGCAGTGGCACTCTTGGCCCCTGCCACGGCATCTTTCTGCCCCAGGCGTGTGCCCGAGTCGGTAATGTCACGCCCGGCCCGAATCGCCACAGGAACCGAGCCTTCCATACGTGAGCCCTGCGAGCCCGGTGGGTATCCCAACAACACTTCCTGACCGACGCGCAAGCCAACAATGTCGCCGTTGACGGCGTAGTAACGAGCGGGCTGACGTTGAGCTGCGGCAGTACCGATATTGACCGGCGTACCAAACACAAACAAGGAACCTGTATTTTGACGGCCTCCGTACAGCGAAGTGATCGCCTTGCTGCTGACGGTGAACCAGTCGTTGAGCTTGACGGCCTCGCCATCCACGTTATGAATTATGCGGGGGTTATAGCCGTACTCGCCGCCCCCTGTCTGCGATAGCAAGCCTACAAAGGCAGGACGGAAGGGGCTGGACATGGCCGCTGCGTCTGCCGCCGAGGCCGAGAAAACGTAGCCGGCCGCCTGAATGGAGCCCCCCGCCAGGAACTGCAGTTCACCACGCCCTGTTGCGTTGACAAACTGCTCGCCCATTGGCGAAGGGGCCAGTACCGTACCAAAGCCATAACGCAATATTGAATTGCTGGGTACAGTGGCATCGCTGGCACTGGCTCCATACTGAATATTGCCGTTAGCGGCCGCCGCACGCAGGATAGAAGGATAGAAATGACCATCTGCGTTATGGGACTGGTTGCGGCCTGGGTCGCCCCAACGCGTATCCTCATACGCATTGCGCTCATCCCAGGACGTGGTGGGCATCAGGTTGCCCCCCACACTCAACAAATCAATTGCCGTCGCCGGTGTCCACAAGGAGAACCAGGACCAACCATTGCCGTCATAGTGCTGGCCATCTACGGAGAAAGGCGTTGAGCTTAAGGACAAGGTACGCCCTGGGTCTACCGTACTGCCCAGCACCAGATCGCCCCGCGTTTGCATGCGTACTGCGGAGTCACCCAAGACCAGAATCGGACCACCTGTTGCGGTCCCTCCGCCGCTGGCATAAATATTGCCAGGACGCGTATCCATTTGATCTGTTCCACCAAAGCCCAGCTTTACCCCACCAACCGCGCCGGCATCCAGAGCAATCGCTCCTCGCAAATTCACCAAAGTGCTGTTCAGGTCATGCTCGTTCAAGCGCACATCGGGGTTCGGGTTCAGTGTGCCACCCAGGCGCAGGACCAGGTCCCCGCCACCTGTCTGTACCAGTTCGCCCCCCGAGGTGATTCGGCCTGTGCTGCCCACCACCAGATGCAAGCCCTGGCTGCGCGGCGTATGCGTCTGCTGATTCCAGCTGCTGCGAATACCGCGCTGGTTCAACATGCCGGCATCCGCCCCGGCCTCCACGGTCAAGTTGCCACCACCCAAAGTACCCACACCGGTAAAGCCGGCCAGGAAAGGATCGTTGGCAAACAACCAGGTGTCGTACTCGCTATACCCGCCATTTGCGGTACCCGCCACATATGTCCCGAAGTTGACCCACCAGGCACTGGGAGTCCCTTCCGAGGCTGACACTGCACTACCCGTTCCCTGGCGCCACAACCAGTTACCCACTGCCGTAGAAGCAATCTGCTGACGCGTGTTGTAGAAGGTGTAGCTCTGATCATTCTTGCCGTCGTTATTGCCGACCAGATCCCCCTTCACACTGCCTTGAGCACGCAGCAACACATTGCCGCCCTTTTCGGGATACCAGGCCTGATACAGGCTGTCCGCACCACCGTCGACCAGCGACTCGAAACGCTTGCCTTCCGCGCGCAAGATCGTGCCATCGAACAACTTGCCACGCGCCTGGTTATAGGCCGCCCCCATCGATGCCGACGGCGTGCCTGCGGTGTAGACCCCATACAGCGAGTTCATCTCGATGTCGCCACCAGACACCAGATCCAGATCACCCACGCCCGTACGCAGGACACTGAACAGTTGTTCACGGGCGGGCTGTTTCACGTCTTGCATCTCGGGCGGTGTAGCGGGCGAGAGCTCGGCGGCCATATCGCCCATGCCAAAAATATTCAGTTCAGTGATATCGGTGCCGATAATGCCGTACGCTTGCAGCTCTTCGATCTGCGCCTGTGTCACCTGCTCACCAGAGACAGGCACAAAGCTCAACCAATAGCCCCCCGCCAGCAACTCAATCAGCTCTTCAAAGCGGCTGACCTCTCCCCAGCCATACACCGCTGGTTTACCCGTTCCTGGAATTTCGGTTGATTTCACGCCAAGGCCAAAGTGCGTATCCGCCAGCATCAAGCGACGCTCGGTATCAATCAACGTCAAGCGATTATCCGCTGCCGAGGTATCCGCCCCGGCAACCAGACGCAAATCCCAGGACTGCGAGCCAGCGGCCAACATGGGGGCCAGAGCCAGCATGCGACCTTGCGCGTCATCCCCATCTCGAGGACGAAGATCGACCATCACGGCCCCGCCCGGCAATACCACGTCCGTCTCGGAAGGCACCAGCGCCCCTTTCTTCAAGGCAACCTGCTGGTTCAATTTCATAAGCACCGGCAAGGGCACGCCTTTGGGCCACAGAGTAGCCGCCATTTGCGCATCCTCCGGCAAACGGAAGCCCGCGGCCAACTGCATATTGGCTTGTAGTGTCACTGCCTCTTTCAAGACCGTGCCAGCGGCATAAACCACTTGCCCGGACGCATCCAGCACGGCCGCTGACAGCACCGTTCCTGCCTGCAAGGACAGGCCTTGCGCCAGACTCATCAGGCTGGGGATTACGGTGCCGCGTGGCAAGCTCATGCCCTCCACGGGCAGGTCATAGTTAACGGTACGACCGGCCGCGAACTGGGTCCCCACGTCCAGCGTGGCCATGCCGCCATGGGGGATGATGAGATCACCGCCAAAAGGCATACGACCTGCGGGCAGAACCCAGCCACCATCATCAGCCGTGACACCCAGCACGGAGGTATTGAAGCCATCCGTCAAACTGCCAAAAATCGTCAGATCTCCAGCGGCGCGCAATACCAGGGCCCCGGCCTCGCCCGAGCCATATACCGAGCTTTTCTGAGCATGAGGATTTACGCTGGCATAGCGGTAGCCCGACAGATCAATATCCCCATCTACATGCAGATCACCATCTGGATTCGTGGCGGCATTGCTGACAATCTCCACACCAGGGCGCAGGTGGAATTGATCACCATAAGCACGCAGCCCGGCCAGCTTGCCTTGCATCAAGGCCTGATTCGCCAGAGCCTTGTTGATGAAGGTTTCACTATCCAGATGCTTCTGACGCAAGTAGTCCTGATCGATACGCTGGTAGCTGCGACCATCTACCGTTTCATCGAGGCCAAGCTGCGCATCGTCGTATTGCTGGAAAGCATTGACGGCAATCGACCTCGCCCCGGTAATGTTGAGTGCACCGCGTGCATCAATATCGACATCGTTGCCCGTCGCGCCACCCAGGCGCGGTGCGTTCAGAGCGACAGTGCCGTAATTCGCATGGGAACCAGCCACACTCAGATTCATGCGCATGCCATCGGCCAGAACCAGACGACCCTGGCCCGAATCAATTTCAATGATGGCCCGGTTAGGTGCTTCAATCACTTGGCCGTAACTGTCCCGACGCAGCACACTGGCACTGGCATCCAGCACGGCGCTGCCAGTCAGGGTCACCCCTCGCTTGGCAGCCAGGCGAATGCTGCCCGCCTGCTCACCGCTGGCATCAATGGTGCCGTTGACCGTCAGGCTGCCATTGTCCACGGAGACATTGATTTCACGCGCTTTAAGCTCGTTGCCAATGAGCAGATCCCCCTGGCGCAGCTGGAAGCTGCGACCACCCCACACCGATCCTTCATTCAGACGGGCGTTAAGTCCCGCAAAGTCCGCAATCTGCTGTCCACGCAGCTCAATAAAGCCGGAGGCAAAAGGCACCAAGGTACCGCCCGCATCGTAATGCCCTGTTCCAGCTCCCGACATACGGCCACGCAAGTCCACCAAGCCGTTCAAGGCCAGGGCCGTCAGTTTGCCTGCACGATTGTGCTGGGCCGATACATCAATCAGGGACTCCGCCGCTTGGATCACATTGCCGCCGCGACTCTCCAGCACAACCTCGCCACCCCAGCTGTACTTGTTCACATCAAAGAAGCTGATCGGACGCCCTGCCAGATCCAGTTGCGCACCCTCTTGCAGAACCACATCGTCCTGAGCAGACAGCTTCAGCTTGCCGCTAGGCAGCAAGGCCGCACTGTTCCAGACCAAGGACCTGGCAGCATCCAGGCTCAACTCGGCTCCCAAGGCGTGCACCGCTGTGGCCAGATCAGGCTGCACCGTGCTGCTCCCCTGCGGACGAGTCACCGCAATGTTGCCACCTGCACGGATGTTGTTGACCGAACCGGCCTGTCCGGTAAACAAGGGGGTGCTGAAGTTCAGATTGCCGCCCTGATAGGTCCAGCCATTGCTGGCTGCATCCCAGGCACCACGACTGTGGTACACGGACAAGCTGCCCTTGTGATTGGCTGTGATGCGCTCGGAAGCATTCAGGTTCACGCTGCTAAAGCCCAAGGCCAGACGGTCGTGCATACCCACGGTATCGGGCTGGCTTTTCGGGCCGTAACCAAACTCAATCTGCTGAGCATCAAATACCAGACGGCCATTCCCCGTGCCCGCGCCGCCTTCCACGATGCTGCCCGCCGGTGTCGTGGCTCCGTTCCAGACCAGAATTCCGGTTTCGATACGTGCTTCACTATTTGCGTCGCCATAGCCATAAATGGCAGCTGCGCTTAACACCAGGCGCTCCAGTGCCGACTTGCCTGTCACCGGGTCCAGCGTGCTCAAATTGACATCACCATAGAAGTTGACGGAGTCACGCGCCGTCAACACCAGGTTCTCCAATGCAGGCGCCCCCATCTGGGTATCGCCGCGCAGCAAGCGCTCCAGCACACTTTGATTCAGCGTCAGACCGGAGGGCAAGATACCCGCAGCAGACGCGTCGGACAGGGCCTGCGCTCCGCCCACATTGATGCCACCCATGGCCAGCACCAGATTGCGTGTGCCATAGCGCACCGACTCATCCAGCTCAAAGGTTTTATTGGTGGCAGCAGTAATCGTGCCTTCAGAATACAAGCGGGTTTCACCCGAACAACTGCTACCGACGGCACAAGTCCCTATATGCAGAAAGCCCGCCCCTACCGTGCCCCAACTATCGTCGTTGCTGGGTGCAGTGACATCCAGCCAGCCATTGCTCAAGGCCAGAACCCCTTTCTGACCGGGCTGCAGCACATAGCCTTCGCTGGAGTCCCAGGGCGCGGCGCCTTTGCCCAAGGTGTTGATCGTGGCGCCCTGCTCAACTGTCAGGCCCTTTTCACGATTACCCACCACCAGAAATACCTGCGCAGCTTCCAGCACGGCGCCGCCGCGAATATAGATTTCATCTGTGCGCGTGTTGCCCAGACTGACACGCCAGGCATCGCGGGTCGAACCATAACCTTGCAAGGCAAACGTAGAGGTAGGTGAACCCCCGATACTGATGCCTGCCGCCCCCAGGCGATTGAGCACACCGGACTCTACCGACATACCATCAAAGCCTGCGGTCGGCGCTGCCCCATCAGCCAGCACTTCAATGCGCTGACCAGTCAGCACCACATTGCCCCCACGGCCATTCTGGGCCGGTTCAAACTTGGCAACACCGGACGCCACCTGCAAACGGTTCGCCTCCAGCTGCAGTTGGCGGGCATCTCGCTCCAGTTGAGGGCGCGGGACGCTATCACGCATGGCCCAGTCCAGCCCAAACTGCGAGTAAGACGTTTCGTTGTACTGGGAATACTGGCGCAGGGTGTCTGCCGAGGTCAGCACCACGCGCGAGGGCATGGCATCCATGACATGGGTATTGGCGATCCCCAAACGGGCGGCCACATTGTAGGAACCATTACGCATTGCAATGGTGCCACCCATAGCCGCACTGGCACTGCCCGAACCACTGATTTCAACGCGGTAAGCACCAGGCAACAAGGCGTAGGTAGAGGGCAGCAAGGTATACGTACCTGCGGCCAGGCCCGGCACGCCCTCTCCGATATGAATCTGGCGTCCCACCATAGGATCGCCTGCACCATTGTCGGCCGCCAATGGCGCCACCACTTGCTGTACACCTGGCACGACGGCATAGACCGGGTTGCCAGAAAGCTCGGGCAGCATGAAGCCGTTATTGGTGCTCTGAATCAGGGGGTGCAGACGGGCATCCGTAGAACCACCCCGCCCAGGCAGGAAACCTGCTCCTGTCAGTTCTCCACCACCCGACAGATCCAGCAAGGCACCTTCTTGCACGTCCACGCTGGTGGCTTTCAGGCTGAGATTACCCAGCAGACCGCCCAGGCCCACATAAGGCGCATCGCTACCTGCATAGTTATAGGTCAGCCCATCCACCGTCCCGCCGTAGGGCATGATCAAACCCGCGGCACTGACCGAGGTAATGCTGCCAGGGCGCATCACCATGGAGGTTGGGGCTTGCGAGGCACCACCTACACCCACACCCAACTCCAACTGCCCCAAGGGAGCCAGCAACACACCGCCCTGATCAATATTGCCCGACATCAGGCGCAAGACACCCAAGGCAGAATAAGGCTGGGCGACAGGGCCACTGCCAATGCGCTCGATACGCAAGCTGCGCTGCGGGTCATACTGTGTCAGCGGGTTATTCCACTGATCGCGCTGGATATAACGGCCGGAAATCACCTCCGCCGTCACGCCAGTTCCCGGATAGATGCGGCCAGCCGCCAGCACCAGATCCCCTTCGGTCAGCAGCTGTGTACGATCACCGACCGCATGCTTCAAGAAACGAAGGTCGTGCTGCGCGCGCAGATCCACCGTATCAAAACCGGCACGCGATACCTCGGCCTTGCCACTTTGCAAGGACCGGCCCAATGCACCGAAGGCGATCTGGTTGGCTATGTCCAGCACATTGGCGTCGATACGCAGATAGGAGTCTGGCAGCAGCTCGGGCAATCGGCCTTCATTACTGTTCAGAGCCTGAATCAGCGGAGTCACATACTTGTCGCGGGTGGGATGCGTTGCCCCTGCCAAACGGACATGAGGCGCGGCCAGCTTGATCGTAGCACCGGGCATTGAGCCAGGGGCCAAGGCAATCTTGGGGGTGGCCAGATGCAGGCTTTGGCCCATCTGCAAATCCACACCGTTTTCAATCGACAAAATGCCGTTGGACAGCAGGGCCAGATTATCAAAGCCCCCCGCCTGAATGCGGTCCACACCCAAACGAGCATGGCCGTAGACCAAACCCGCATCAGCACGACCAGCTTGCAGATCAAGCGGCAGATTCTCCAGTTGCTGCTCTTGCACCAAGGTCATTTCACGGTGTGCCAGCACGCGATCACCCGGCCCACCTGACATTTCATAGTTCGGCGACTCCAGGGCGACCGACAAGGTTCCGCCTGCCGCATTGGCACCACCGGCCCAGGCCTGCATATCGCCATCCAGATACAGTCCGTTGAAGCTGGCCAGATGAATGACACCGCCATTGGAAGCGATGGTTTGCGCGCCCTGACCAGGCATGTCCAAAGTCGCTGCGGCTCCGGATGCCAGCAGGCGCGCGCCTTCGCGCACAATGACAAAGCTGTCGATAGCCTTGACCTGCGTCGCAGCCTGCTGGTACTTGCTACCAATTTCGATACGGCCACCATTGAGCACCTTGCCGTAGCGTTGACCCTGGGTATCGACAGCCGTCATGGCCTTGCCCGACACATCCAGCACGGCATTGCTGCCCAACCAGATTGAACCGTCGTGTCCTTTGAGGTGGCGCACGTCCTCGCTACCAGCACTCAGGCCATAGATACCGATCTTGCCACCCGAGGCTCGCAAGGAGCCATCCACCGTAATCTGACCGCTGCCTTGCAAGATAATGTTGCGACCATCATCTACGCTAATATGCGCCGCCTTGCCCACGGACAGGGTGGGGCCACTGGGGTCCACATCTTGCTGCTTGTACTCAAAACCTGCCGTCAAGCTCAGATCGGCACCGCCGCGCTGGCTGATCGAGCCTTTTTCGGGCGATTCGCTGAACTCGGGTGGCAACCACAGGGAGGCAACCTGGCTCAGATCCCCACCATTGGCCAGTTGACGTGCAGCGGGCAGATCCAGCTGCATGACGGGCATGTTCAGCGCCAGATTGGCCCCTTCTGCCACGGCCACGCCGTAACCGCCTATCACGTCATAATTCGCAAACCCTTTCTGGAACAGGCTGCTGTCCAGATGCAGCATGGTCCCCACGGCCACATCCTGCGTCAAGCGCGTTCCGGCACGCAGCAAGGTGCCTGCGCTATAGCTCAAATCGGCATGAGCGACCGTGCCAGCCTTGTAAACACCGGGGGATGGCGCAATGGCAATGCCATCAGGCAGGATATCTGCCGGCACCACATAGTTGGTCGGGAAGCCGGCGGGATTCATGATCTCCATGATCACCGTTCCCGCTGGTAAGGTTGGCGCCACGCTCCAGCTATAACCGTCTACCCGCAACTGCTGGCCATTGGACAGCCAAACCGAATAACTGGAGTTCTCGTTGCTTGGCTTGGGCAAGGTCCAGGGGGTCGTCAAATGAATCCAGCTGGACTGATTGGCCTGCTCAACCTTGGGCGCCCCGCCAATAACCTCGCCAGCGGCGGCATGGGTACGCATGTAGTGGAAATCCACCGGCAAAATCGCACCAGCAGCAATGGTAAAGGCCTCGGTCGTCAGCAAATCGGCCAGAGAGCTTTGACCCGCCTGCAGGACGCCATCACTGCCCTGCACCGTGCCACCCAACACGACAGTCTCCCCGGTCTGCAAGCGCAAGGTGCCACCACCAGCCACACCATGACCACGGATTTCACCTTCGAAGACCAGTCGTCCACCTATGCCGGATACGCCGGATATATACGCATCAGCGGCCAGAGTGATATTGCCACCCTTGCCACCTAGCACCGAGCCATCGGCCATATAGGCCGCCGCCGAAGAGACGTCCAGCAGCGCGTGTTCGGCCACAGTCACATCACCGCTGCTGCGCAAAATGATTTCACCACCATTACGCCACGGCAGATAGCGCATCGCGCGGCTATCCATCTCCTGATTGCTCCAGAAGCCTCTGGTATCCAGGGTGACACCTGAGTCAATTCGTGTGGCAGCAATAGCGCCGGCTGCCACATCGGCAATCTTGCTGGATTGCCAGCCCAAACTGGCGCTGGTCCATTTATCCACCATATCACCCAGCAAAATACGGCCACCGCGCGCCGTCAGGTCAGCCTTCACATCGACCTGATTGGCATGCAGCGCGATCTCGCCACCCAGAGCAAGCTCCAGCGCGTCGTTGACTTCCACACTTTGGCTGGCATAGGCACGTAGAGCCCCCAGACCCATTTGCGTCAACCAATCGGAATCCAGGCTGATGCGAGAAGGGCCGGACGTCGCGTTGGACTGCTCCCCCCCCTCCTGCGCCTGAGCCTTGCCAATCACAATCTGCTCAACCACTGCACTGGGGCTATAGCTCAGATTCTGCGTGTCCTTGTCATAAACCGGCGTCCAGCCACCCAGAATCAGCTCGGCCCGACGCGCTACAGCCGTTTGTGACTGCTGATAGCCATCCAGCTTGGGAGCCGGTGCCTGAATCTGGCGCGGGCCCTGGTAAACCTCGGATTCGATATGCCCTTGCAGGTCCGCCGCCTTGGTCGAAATAACCAGGCGGCCCGCATCACGTCCTACCGTATAGCCTTCTTCGTAACGCTGGGTAGGAGCCAGAATCGGGTTATAGAAGCTGCGGGTTTGACCCCAGCGCGCACTGGTCTGCTCGTAACCCTTGTACAAGCCGGTGTAGAGCAAATCGCCCGGTGCACTATCGACCGTGTATAGACGGCCATCCACACCCCGCAGCCAGCTTTGGCGCAGATAACCGCTTTGTACATCCAGCGTGCCGCCCGACAAGTTGATCAAGGAACCGGGACGCGTCACCACGCTGGCACCGCTGAACTGCACGGTGCCGCCCTGGGCGGCCCACTCGCCGATACCGTGGCTGGCGACCCCCAGATAACCACCCACCTCCAGTAGCCCGCCCGCGGTGTACCAACGGTCCTTTTCATAGCCATTGGTGCCAGCAGGAACAAACACCAGGTTGCGGCGATCCAGCCAGACATCGCTGCTGCGCAGATTGTCGCCCTCGCGGTTGACCGGAGCATCGCGTTGCTCATTACCCTGAATGTTGATCATCAGGTTGTTGGCTTCCATCGCCACGCGAACACCCACATGGCCGGACACATCAATCACGGCGTCCTGACGTACCTCGCTGTTCCTGGCCGCGTCCACAAAGACCTGACCACCCGTCGCCAGCGTAAGGCTGTCGGCGTCAAAAACCACATCGCCACCGCTGGCAATCTGTACCAGCGACTGATCACGGCGATGACGCAGGCCGTCGCCTTCCTTGTCCGACTCCTTGATCAAGGCTTCGCGTTGTACATCCAGGGCGGTAGCAGCGCTTTCGTCCAGCACAATCGCTGTGACGCTATCCTTGCCCAAGGTCACGCTGGATTGAGCATCCGTCTTGTTGTTCTGCAGATGAATCGTGCCTCGGTTGTGAACCGAGGTGCTGGCCACCAGCACGCCGTCCTGGCTGATCGTGCGCCCGGCCAAGGTGATGTCGCCCGTTGCGGCTTGAATCACGCCCGTATTGCGAACCAGGCCCGCCTTGTCGGATGCCCCTGCCTGAGCTACCACCGTGTTGCCACGGGTGGTGGAATTGACGTTTTCCTCTGTCCCCATCCCCTTGCGGATGATGAAGTTCTCGCCAGCGGCCAAGGCAGCCTGCCCGCCCGGGGTCGAGATACTGCCTGCATTGTGCACTTCCTGCCCCAGCAAGAGCACATAGCCCCCGCCCTGGTTCACGGTCTCGGATGCGTGTGTGCCGATACGTGCACCGGCGTGTATCTCGATCTTGCCTTGCGCATTAGTGAAGGACGCCGTGTTGGCATCCTTGCCATACAAACCTTCCTTGAATTGCTGGTCCGTGATCTTGGCGGCGGCTGTCACCAGATTGCGCACGTTCACTTGAGACGTGCCACTGAACACCACCCCGTTCTGGTTCACCACCATCACGGTGCCATCACCCTTGATGGCGCCTTGAATCTGGCTCGGGGCCGTCTCTGCCCCCACAACACGGTTCAACACCGCATCGGACGCTTTTTGCTGGAACTGCACCGTGGTGTTGCGGCCCACGTTAAAGCTTTCCCAATTCAGTACGGCTTTGCTTTCGGTCTGCTTGATGGCAACGGTGTGCTGACCATTGTCTTGTGTGTGCACCGGACGCTCTGCGCCGGTCCAGACGTGCAGATTGCCTGCAGCATCACGATCCCACACCCCGCCTTGCACATAACCGTCCGGCACACCGGCTTCTTTGGCAGCAGCCTCGCGCGCGGCTTTTTGTGCAGCTTGCTGAGCAGCAATCGCACTGGCGGTACGACCCAGGTTCTCGACCGAACGGGCCAATTGCTGACGTGCTTCGGCATGTTGGCGTGCCGCCGAGTTCAAAAGGCCATTGCCCGGATCAACCATTCCACCTTGTGCGCCGGAGACATTGCGCTCTACCGCTCCCCGCGACGCGAACCACGCGCCTGATACGGGCTGGGTTTGCGCATAAGCCTGCGCACTTACCCCCCCTGTAAGCAGCAAGGTCGCTATGGCTCGGGCCACCGGCGTCAGGCGATTTCGGGTCTTGTCGCGAGAAGCTCTATCGACAGGGTTTCTAGGATCAGATGACTTGGAAGACAAACTGCGTAGGCGTGGCGACATTGCTTGAGTTTCCCGGCTTAAGACTGGAGGGATTTCGTATCCATATCTACAAGACTGGTTCTGGCGAGAAATCAATCATGCCTATTTTGTTACTTTATGTAACTACGCCTGCCTTACCAGAGCAATACCACCCGCCAACTCTTGCACCCGTATGCCGGACATGGCGCGCAGCATATCCAGGGCCAAATCCATATCGCTGATGGACAAGCTCAAGTACACCGGGCGGCTCTTCAAACTATCGCTGTAAATCACGATTTTTCCGGGCCGATAGCGGTTCAATTCTTCCACTACATCGGCCAGAGGCTGACCTTCAAAAGCCAGATAACCACGTCGCCAGGAACTGACCTGGTCCAGGTTAGGGCGCTGCACCGCGTGGATGCGCTCATAGTCGTAAACCGTTTGCTGGCCCGCCTGCAAAGTGACGGTTTGATTCGCCTGCACCTGGACCTGCCCTTGCAGGCACGTCACCGTTACGTTCTTCCCCGTGTAGCGCACGTTGAACTGCGCCTGTTGCGCTTGCATGCGCCCTGGCCCAGCCTGAACGTGGAGGTGGCTGGCCGCTCCATCCAGCACCCGGATTTCGACTTCACCTTCAACAAGCTCAATGCCTGCCCCCTGGGCAGTATCACGACGGTTGATGCAAGTTTGCGTGTTCATCTGAATGGCAACGGCCTGCCCCAGTTGAATCTCACGCTGCTCGCCCACCCCTGTTCGAAAATCCGCTGTCAGTTCCGTGAACGATGGCCACAAGCCCCAGGGCGGATGTACCACTCCCACCACCGCCAGGGCCGAGACTGCAAAAGCTCCCCCCATGAAGGCGCGCCGGGCCGTAAATACAGGTGGGGCAGCGGGAGCTTTCCATTCCGGCAACAAGTCTCTGGCGGCCTGCAAACCCGGCGTTACCGTGTCCATCGTTACCGTCAGCTCCTGCCAGGCCACACGATGTTCGGGACTTTGCTCCAGCCATTGCTGAAAGCTCTGCGCATCGGACTGCCGGGCACTGCCCGAATGCAGCCGCACCCACCATTGATTGGCTTGGGTACGCACGGCGTCAGACGGGAAGGAGGAAGAAGGACTCATGGGGCAAAACTTAAGCGTCGGTAAGGCTGTCGGAGACGCTGACACCCACAGCATCATTGAATTGTTCCGCGCAACGCAGTCGCAAATAGTCCAACGCGCGCATCATTTCCTTGTTCACCAGGGAAACCGAAATATTGTACTGTTTGGCGATCTGGGCATAGGTCAGACCATCCACCCGCGAAGCCATCAAAATCGTGCGCTGACGAATCGGCATGTCCTGCAGCACAGCCAGCAATTGCGCCGTCGTGATGCGCGCCCAGGCACAACGCTGGGTATCGTAGGTGTCATCGGCAATATGGCTCAAGGCGTCCAGATCCATGGCAGTCAGCAAGCTGTTGCGCTGTTTGTAGGAATCAATGGCGATATGGGTGGCCATGCGCAGCAAGTAGGCTTCGTCATTGTTCACCGATACTCCGTTGCCTACTCCCCCTATCCGTATCCAGGTTTCCTGCAAGGCATCCGCCGCATCTTCACGCGAACCTATCGTGCGCTCCAGCCGCCGACGCAAATGCGTGTAACGGGCAATCAGACTTTGGCGCAAACGACTACGCAGAGCTTCGGACATGATCTACTTCCCGGCCTGCACAGGGCAGTCGTCACGCACATGGCCCGAAACGGGAGCCAGCAACAGGACCAAGGGTTGCGGCAGACTGGCATCCGGGGCCACGCCCATTGCCAGTGAGTCCAGCACCTGACTGATCGCCTGATCGCGGCTGGCCTGCCCGGTCGAGCCCAACAGGTGCACGCGCTCCACTTGCCCCTGTGGGTTCAGCCACAGCTGCATGGCCAGCCGGTACGCGCCGGGACGGGTCTGAGACGATAGGCACAAGGCATTACGCACGGTCTGCTGGACTCGGGTGACATAGGCACTGTAATCATGGGCACCATCACGCACGCCCGAGATGTGATTCAGATTCAAGGGGCGCTGGCCGGTGGCCGCTTTGCCCGGCCTGCTATCGGGCAAGCGGATCACAATAGAGCGGTTATCCACGTAATAGGCTTGCAAGCCCGAACCATGCAGCAAGGAGGACAGGGCTTGCTTGCGCGTCATTTCGCCGCGCACAGCTGGCATGGGTCGCTGCGGATCGGCACCGTCCAGCAGCACAGAGAGATCAGAACGTTGACCATACGCTTTCAAGGCCTGAGCCAAAGGCTGAGCCGCAATGTCGAAAGACAAACGTTCGGAAGAATTTAGCAGGGTGTCAGCATCAGACCGGGCAACTGCGAGACTTGCACAGGCAAATAACAAGAAAGCGCCGAGTAACACCGCCACACTGATCGCCACCTGAGTCATGGTCATGCGCACGTTAATAGGTCTAGCCGCGGCGTCGGACAGTGAAACGAAAAGGGGTGAGGCGAGGCGATTGTAGAAGTCCCCAATGACAACATAGTGACAGTTCCCGCCCGCTTTACGTGCCAAGCCACCTTAGCGCAGCACCAGCCAGGGCGTAGCGCCCTGCAGGTGTTCACGCATCTGTTCCAGGCTGCGCTCCAGCGCCTGAGCATCCTGGCGATAAAGATGAATCAGGGAAAACAGCGGCGAGCGGGTATCAATCAAATATTGATTCGCCCCGTTCAAGGCGGGCACACACAGCACAGGCCGGTCGGCCAGCAAGCGCCAGCGCAAGGTCAGGTCGCGCGTTTCTTTCAGGTTGAAATGCCAGTGGCGCGAGACCTGCGCACGGCGTATCAAATTCTGGCTGACACCGACTGAGTGCAGGGCCTGGTGGCTGGGGATCAGGTCTGGATGAGGCAGGCAGTGGCGCAATAAATACGCGCACACTGCCGCCAGAGGGGAGGCATGGTAGATGGCGATGGAAGAAGTTTTGGCACTGAACCACGGCGTGGCTTCATGCTGCTTTTCCCAATGCGTACTGCTGATCCGCCACAATCGCATGCCATTCTCCTTCACCCGCCCTGCCCCTGGGCCTGCTGCCTGCTGCCTGCTGCCTGCTGCCTGCTGCCTGCTGCCTGCTGCCTGC
>ENA-UOUJ01000052-UOUJ01000052.1-activated-sludge-metagenome-genome-assembly--contig:-NODE-52-length-111689-cov-7.552968_pt1 | contig 111689 bp, 97 predicted proteins | sample MGYA00249839_ERZ747224 | MGnify/ENA primary metagenome ERZ747224 (study PRJEB28782, sample SAMN03220277) | activated sludge metagenome | biome: wastewater; feature: sewage sludge; material... | reverse complement strand
CGCCGCGCCCAGCCGGACCCCGGGGGCCAGCCGGCTCCGGCCCAGCGGCCGCCGGAACGCGGCCCGGAGATCACGGAGGTCCGTTGATCGGTGGCACCGGAGCCGGGCCGTCCCATGGCACCGTGGTGCGCCGGGACGGCATGGTCGACAACGTCCGGCGTCCCGGCCGCGGCGCCCCGGCCCGTTTCGCCGCCGACCTCGTGACCCAGCCCGCCGGCCCCGGACAGGTGTCCGGGACCGGTGAACGGATCCGGCTCGTCTGGATCGGGCAGCGGTCCGTCCCCGGGATCGAGCCCGGCCGGTGGCTGCACGTCGAGGGCTTCCGGGCAGACCATGACGGCGTGCCCACCGTCTTCAACCCGCGCTACGAACTGCTGGCAGGTGCGCACCATGACTGATCCCCGACACCCGGACACCCCTGAGGAGGACGGCCGCCCGGCGGACCCGGTGGACGCGGCGCTGCGCCGGGTCGGCTCGATGGCCGCGACCACCGAGGACGGATCCCTGGACGTCCTGGCGACCATCGGCGGATGGAGGGGGCTGCTCGAGTCCGTGGTCCCCTCGGCGGTGTTCCTGGTGGCCTTCATCACCACCCAGCACCTCTGGGGTGCCGGCATCGCCGCCGTGGCCGTCGCCGCGGTCTTCAGCGTCGTCCGGCTCGCCCAGCGCCAGAGCCCGGTGCAGGCACTGGCCGGCCTCGCGGCCGTCGCCCTGTGCGTGGTGGTGGCCCTGAACACCGGGGAGGCCCGGGACTACTACCTCTGGGGCTTCCTCACCAATGCGGTCTACATCCTGGTGCTGACGGTGTCCGTACTGGTGCGCTGGCCGCTGCTCGGACTGGTCTTCGGCATCATCCGCGGCGAGGGCGTGGCCTGGCAGAAGGACCCACGACGCCGACGGCGCTACGCCCTGGCGACCTGGTTCCTGGTCACGGCCCTGGCCCTGCGACTGCTCGTTCAGGTGCCCCTGTACGCGGCCGAGCTGCTGACGGCGCTCGGCACGGCCCGGCTGGTGATGGGCCTGCCCCTGTATGCGCTCGCACTGTGGCTGGGCTGGCTGGTCTCCGCCCCGGCCGGCCGCTCACCGGCCGACGAGGACCGGCTGGAGCACCCGGGTCAGGGACCCTCGGCGCCGGCCTGATCGCGGGCGGCCCCGCGGCGGGGACGTCGGGCGGCCCGCGCCTGGCGCTCCTGTTCGGGGACCAGCAGGTCCCGCAGCCGGGCCTCCGACTCCTCGGTGGCGAGGAAGAACAGCTCGTCGGCCACCTCCAGCACGTCGTCGTCGCTCGGGGTGATGGGCCGGGTGTCCCGGATGATCGTCACCACGGAGACGTCCGCGGGCCAGGAGACCGAACCCAGCCGGCGCCCCTGCATCCAGTGACCGGCCGGGACGGTGAACTCCACCAGCGTGGTACGGCCCGAGCGCAGGGTCAGCAACCGCACCAGGTCCCCGGTCTCCACGGCCTCCTCGACCAGCGCGGTCATGATGCGGGGCGTGGACACCGCGACGTCGACGCCCCAGGACTCGTCGAAGAGCCAGTCGTTCTTGGGATTGTTCACCCGTGCCACGGTCCGGCCGACGCCGAACTCCGACTTGGCCAGCAGGGACACCACGAGGTTCGACTTGTCGTCACCGGTGGCGGCCACCAGGACGTCCGCCGTCTCCAGGTGGGCCTCCTTCAGCACGGCCAGTTCGCAGGCGTCACCCATCAGCCACTTCACCCCGCGCAGGCCCGAGCGGGTCACCACCTCCGGCTTCTGGTCCACCAGGAGCACCTCGTGCCCGTTCGCCAGCAGCTCGCGGCCGATGGACGACCCGACGGCGCCGGCACCGGCGATCACCACCTTCATGACCGCTCCCCGTCCTGGTCGTCCTGGACGTCCGGACCGGCCTCGAGGCCCGGCCCCGCGGCCAGGACCCGTTCGGCCTCGTCCTGTCCCGCGACGTCCATCACGGCGTGCAGGATGTCGCCCTGCTGGTAGAGGGTCTCGGGCCCCGGGACGATGCCCTCCCCGAATCGCGTGACGAAGGCGATCCGCACCCGCGCCCTCGACTCCAGCTCCGTCAGGGGCCGGCCGATCCAGGCCGGGGAGACATGGACCTCGGCCATGACGATGCGCCCGGAGGAATCGCGGAAGTCACCGGCCAGGTCGGTGTCCGGCAGGATGCGCCGCAGCACCTGGTCGGTGGACCAGCGCACGGCGGCCACGGTGGGGATGCCCAGTCGCTGGTAGATCTCGGCCCGGCCGGGATCGTAGATCCGGGCGACCACGTGCTCCACGCCGAAGGTCTCCCGGGCCACCCGGGCGGCGATGATGTTCGAGTTGTCCCCCGAGGACACGGCCGCGAAGGCGTAGGCGTCCTGGACCCGGGCCCGGGTCAGGGCGTCCCGGTCGAAGCCGACGCCGGTCACCCGCTGTCCGCCGAAGTGACGCCCGAGACGACGGAAGGCGTGCTCGTCCTGGTCCACGACGGCCACCGAGTGGCCCGCCCGCTCCAGGGTCAGGGCCAGGGAGGACCCCACGCGGCCACACCCCATGATCACGTAGTGGGCCATCCGGCCTCCCTCCTGCGTCAGGACGCCGCCCGAGCGACGGCGAGTCCAGTGTGCCACGCGGCCTCACCCCGGGGTGACCGGATGTACGGTTGAGCCGTGCCCAGGATCCTCGAGCCGGTCCGCCGACTGCTGGTCGGCAGGCCCTACGACACCGAGCGGCAGCGCAGCCGGCCCCTGGGGCGTGCCGTGGCGCTGCCGGTGTTCTCCGCCAACGCCCTGTCCTCCGTGGCCTACGCCCCGGACGAGATCCTGCTGACCCTCGCCCTGGGCGGCACGGCGGCCCTGGCCATGGGCCCGGACATCGGCCTGGTGGTGGTGGCCGTGATGCTGCTGATCGTGCTGTCCTACCGTGTGTCCATCAGCGCCTATCCGCGGGGCGGGGACTACGCCATCACCCGCGCCAACCTCGGCCCCTGGGCCGGGGTCACGGTCGGGGCGGCCATGATGATGGACCTGGTGTTCACGGTGGCCGTCTCGGTGGCGGCCATGGCGCACTACCTGGCGGCCGTGTTCCCGGTGCTGACCGGAGCCGAGCTGTGGGTGGCCGTGGTCGGCGTCGTGGTCCTGGCCCTGGCCAACATCCGCGGAGCCGGCCGGGGCCGGCTGCTCCCCGCCGTGCTGGTCTACCTGTTCCTGACCCTGCTGTTCGGGATGCTGGTGAGCGGGCTCGTCCAGGACCTCACCGGCACCCTCGGCGCGGCCCGGTCCGCGGACGTGGAACCCGTCCCGGACCCGGCGTTCGCCCAGGGGCTGGGCGGACTGGCCGTGGCGGTGCTGGCGGTGCGCGCCTTCTCGTCCGGTTCAGCGCTCGCCACGGGCGTGGAGGTCCCGGCCGCCAACGTGGACGCCATGGCACAGCCGCGGATCCGGACCGCGCGGTTCGTCATGCTGGCCATGGGCCTGCTCGCCGGCGCCTCCACCCTCGGGGTGATGTACCTGGCCGACCGCACGGACGTGGTCTTCGTCCTGGATCCCGCCACCCTGCGCACCGCCGGCGGGGGAGAGGTCCCGGCAGACTACGTCCAGAACCCGGTGCTCGCCCAGCTCGCCAACGCGGTGTTCGGGCAGGGCGGGCTCCTGTCCGGTGCCCTGGTGCTGCTGGTCGCCGTGCTGCTGCTGCTCGCCGGGCACTCGGCGTTCAAGTCCTTCCCGGAGCTGACCTCCCGGCTCGCCCGGGACGCCTACCTGCCCCGTCAGCTGCTCACCCGCGGGGACCGGCTCGGCTACACCAACGGGATCGTCCTGCTCACCCTGGCCGCGCTGGTCCTGGTGGTGGCCTTCCGGGCCCAGACGGCCCTGCTGGTCCAGCTGTACGTGATCGGCGTCTTCCTGTCCTTCACCGTCAGCCAGCTGGGGATGGTGCGGCACTGGACCCGCCAGCTCGCCCACACCCCGGGCGGCCGGCCGCGCCAGACGGTCCGGCTCCGGCGGGCGGTGAACCTGGTCGGTCTCGCCGTGACGGCACTGGTCGCCGTGGTGGTCCTGGTCACCCGGTTCACCTACGGTGCCTGGGTGGCCCTGCTGGCCATCGCCGTCATGGTCTCCGTGATGGCCCGCATCCGGGCCCACTACGACGCCGTCGCCGCGGAACTGGACCTCACGCCCGCGGAGGACGCCCGCGCGCTGCCCTCCCGCGTGCACGCCCTGGTGCTGGTGATGAGCGTGCAGCGCCCCACGCTGCGCGCCCTGGCCTACGCCCGCGCGTCGCGGCCGTCCAGCCTCGAGGCCGTGGTGGTGGACCTGGACAAGGCCGCCACCCGGAGGCTGCTGGCCGAATGGGACCGGTTGCAGCTGCCCGTCCCGGTCACCGTGCTGGCCTCCCCGTACCGGGAGATGGCCGAGCCGCTGATCCGCCACCTCCGCACGCTGCGCCGCAGTTCCCCGAGGGACCTGGTGGTGGTCTACATCCCCGAGTACGTCGTGGCCCGCGGCTGGCAGTCCCTGCTGCACAACCGCACCACACAGCGCATCAAGGAGCGGTTGCACCGGGAGCCCGGGGTGATGGTCGCATCCGTCCCGTGGCAGCTTTCCCGCAGGCAGGGGCCGGGTGCGGATACGCGACCGCTACCTGAATCCGAGGCGATCCCGCCGGGGACTGGACCCGGCCCAGTAGAGTCTTCGGTGAAGGACAGTGCGTCGAGGGTCGGCGAGACCGGCCCCCTCGACGCGGGTGCCCACGACCGCTGAGAGGACGTCGAGGATGACCAGTACCCGGGACACCAGCAGGTTCGACGGAGCCCTACGGCCCGTGGACGACGATTCCGGAGCCTATGACGTGCCCCAGCTGCTCGAACTCGAGGCCGGCCCCATGGCGCACGGCGGCCATTGCGTGGCCCGGTACGACGGCCGGGTGGTCTTCGTCCGCCACGCGATTCCCGGAGAGGTGGTCCGGGCCCTCGTCACCGAGGCGGGGGAGGGCGCCCGGTTCTGGCGTGCAGACGCCGTCGAGGTCCTGCAGGGCTCCGAGTTCCGCCGCACCCACCAGTGGAAGCTCGCGGACTCGCTGCGGGCCCATGCCGCCGGGCGACTGCCGGTGGGCGGGGCCGAATTCGGGCACATCGTGCTTCCGCACCAGCGCCGGCTCAAGGCACAGGTCTTCCGGGACACGGTGGCCAGGATCGCGGGCATCCAGCTCGACGTCCACGTCACCGGTGCCCCGGGGGACGACCCCTCGGGACTGCACTGGCGCACCCGCAATTCCTTCGCCGTGACCCCCACCGGCCGGCTCGCCATGCACGCCCACCGCTCCACCGTCCTGGTCCCGGTGCGGAACATGCCGCTGGGCGTGCCGGGACTGGACGCCCTGAAGCTGTGGGAACTGGACCTCACGGGCATCGAACGCGTGGAGGTCGCCACCCCCGCGGACGGCCAGCCCTCGCTCGTGGTGCTGACACCGGTTGAGGGAGCGGACATCGCCCAGCTCGGCGGCCGGATGCACCGCCAGACGGCACGGCTGCCCGAGGGGACCTCCGTGGTCCTGATGGGCCCGCCGGAGCGGCCCGGGGACCGGCCCACGCTGCACCGGTTGCGGGGGCGCACCTGGACGCAGGAGGTGGTGGAGTCCCGGATCGGCGGGAGGAAGACCTACCGGATCACCGGGGACGGCTTCTGGCAGGTCCACCGGGCGGCTCCCCAGATGCTGGTGGACGCCGTCCTCGAGGCGGCCGACCCGCAGCCCGGACAGGTCATCGCTGACCTGTACGCCGGGGCCGGTCTGTTCACCGCGTACCTGGCCGACGCCGTCGGGACGCAGGGACTGGTGCTGTCCGTGGAGGCCTCCCCGGGAGCCAGCCGCGACGCCCGGCGGAACCTGCACGGGGTCGAACAGGCCGCCGTGCTCAACGGCCTGACCGACCGGATCCTGGGTGGTTGGCTGAGGGATCCGGCGGCGCCGGTGAACGAGTGCGGCCTGGGCTCCCGGCACGTGGACACCGTGGTGCTCGACCCGCCCCGCGCCGGAGCCGGCAAGACCGCCGTGGAACGCATCCACCGGCTGGACCCCAAGCGCATCGTGTACGTGTCCTGCGACCCGGCCTCGTTCGCCCGTGACCTGGGCCTGCTGAACCAGGCCGGCTGGTCCGTGGAGGCCGCGGACGTCTACGACCTCTACCCGGACACGCACCACATGGAATCGGTCGCGCTGCTGGTCCGCCACTGACGCCCGCGGCGTCCGTCCACCGTGTCAGGAATCCCTGACGGGCCGTCAAGAAAGCCGTGTCACCGCCGGTGAATGGACGGATGACGGGCCGCCCTTCGGGATAGGATGGTCGGCGAGCCCCCTGTGACGGTGTCGACAGACCGCCGGCCCAGGACGGGCACCTGGCCGTCGCCACCGGTCCGGCATCGCCCGTACGCGGTGCCGGGAGAGCCGGTAGGCGCGGCAATGGCACTCAAGACCGGCCAATCGCCCTGACGCAGGGCGGGAAGAGGAGTCCTCCGTGACTACTGTTGACAGCTTCGGCTCCAAGGGCGTCCTGGACGTCAATGGAGCCGAGTACGAGATTTTCCGGCTCAACAAGGTGGAGGGTGCCGAGAAGCTGCCCTACTCCCTGAAGGTCCTGCTGGAGAACCTGCTCCGCACCGAGGACGGTGCCAACGTCACCGCCGAGTCGGTCAAGGCCCTGGCCTCATGGGATCCGAACGCCCAGCCGGACACCGAGATCCAGTTCACCCCGGCCCGTGTCATCATGCAGGACTTCACCGGCGTCCCCTGCGTGGTGGACCTGGCGACCATGCGCGAGGCCATCAAGGACCTCGGCGGCGACCCGACGCGCGTGAACCCGCTCGCCCCGGCCGAGCTCGTCATCGACCACTCCGTGCAGATCGACTCCTTCGGCAACGACCACGCCGTCGAGCGGAACATGGAGATCGAGTACCAGCGCAACGGTGAGCGCTACCAGTTCCTGCGCTGGGGCCAGACCGCGTTCGACGACTTCAAGGTCGTCCCCCCGGGCATGGGCATCGTCCACCAGGTCAACATCGAGAACCTCTCCCGCACCGTGATGACCCGCGAGGTCGACGGCGTGCTGCGTGCCTACCCGGACTCCTGCGTCGGCACCGACTCCCACACCACCATGGTCAACGGCCTGGGCGTGCTGGGCTGGGGCGTGGGCGGCATCGAGGCCGAGGCCGCCATGCTCGGCCAGCCGGTGTCCATGCTGATCCCGCGCGTCGTGGGCTTCAAGCTGACCGGTTCCATCCCCGCCGGAGCCACCGCCACCGACGTGGTCCTCACCATCACCGAGATGCTGCGCCAGCACGGCGTGGTCGGCAAGTTCGTCGAGTTCTACGGCGAGGGCGTCGGCTCCGTGCCGCTGGCCAACCGCGCCACCATCGGCAACATGTCCCCGGAGTTCGGCTCCACCGCCGCCATGTTCCCGATCGACCAGGTCACCCTGGACTACCTGCGCCTGACCGGCCGCTCCGAGGAGAACATCGCCCTGGTCGAGGCCTACACCAAGGAACAGGGCCTCTGGCACGATCCGTCCAAGGAGGTCCAGTACTCCGAGTACCTCGAACTGGACCTGGGCACCGTGGTGCCGTCGATCTCCGGCCCGAAGCGTCCGCAGGACCGCATCGAGCTGACCGACGCCAAGGACCAGTTCCGCAAGGACATCCACAACTACGCCTCGGAGGACGAGGCCGGTGCGGGCCGTCCGTCCAAGACCGTGCCGGTCTCCATGCAGGACGGCCGCCAGTTCGAGCTGGACCACGGCGCGGTGTCGATCGCCTCGATCACCTCCTGCACCAACACCTCGAACCCCTCGGTGATGATGGCCGCCGCCGTGCTGGCGCGCAACGCCGTCGAGAAGGGCCTGACCTCCAAGCCGTGGGTCAAGACCTCCGTCGCCCCGGGCTCGCGCGTGGTCACCGACTACTACGAGAAGTCCGGCCTGATCCCGTCGCTGGAGGCCCTGGGCTTCCACATCGTCGGCTACGGCTGCACCACCTGCATCGGCAACTCCGGCCCGCTGGAGCCGGAGATCTCGCAGGCCATCCAGGACCAGGACCTGTCCGTGACCTCGGTGCTCTCGGGCAACCGGAACTTCGAGGGCCGCATCAACCCGGACGTGAAGATGAACTACCTGGCCTCCCCGCCGCTGGTGGTCGCCTACGCCCTGGCCGGCACCATGGACTTCGACTTCGAGAACGACCCGCTGGGCCAGGACTCCGAGGGCAACGACGTCTACCTCAAGGACATCTGGCCGGACCCGACCGAGGTCCAGCAGATCATCGACGCCTCGATCGACACCGAGATGTTCACCCACCAGTATGGGACCATCTTCGACGGTGACGAGCGCTGGCAGGCCCTGGAGACCCCCGAGGGCGACACCTTCGCCTGGGACCCGAACTCCACCTACGTCCGCAAGCCCCCGTACTTCGAGGGCATGAAGGCCAGCCCGGAGCCGGTCTCGGACATCGAGGGCGCCCGCGTGCTGCTCAAGCTGGGCGACTCGGTGACCACCGACCACATCTCCCCGGCCGGTTCCTTCAAGTCGGACACCCCGGCGGGCCAGTACCTGCTGGCCAACGGCGTGGAGCGCAAGGACTTCAACTCCTACGGTTCCCGTCGTGGCAACCACGAGGTGATGATCCGCGGCACCTTCGCGAACATCCGCATCAAGAACCAGCTGCTGGACGGGGTGGAAGGCGGCTTCACCCGCGACTTCACCCAGGACGGCGCCCCGCAGGCCTACGTCTACGACGCCGCCCAGAACTACCAGGCCGCCGGCACCCCGCTGGTGGTGCTGGCCGGCAAGGAGTACGGTTCCGGCTCCTCGCGTGACTGGGCCGCCAAGGGCACGGCGCTGCTGGGCGTCAAGGCCGTCATCACCGAGTCCTTCGAGCGCATCCACCGCTCGAACCTCATCGGCATGGGCGTGCTGCCGCTGCAGTTCCCCGAGGGCCAGAACGCGGACACCCTCGGGCTCGTCGGCACCGAGACCTTCTCGATCACCGGGATCACGGCCCTGAACGAGGGCACCACCCCGAAGACCGTCAAGGTCACCGCGACGGCCGAGGACGGCAAGGTCACCGAGTTCGACGCCACCGTGCGCATCGACACCCCCGGTGAGGCGGACTACTTCCGCAACGGCGGCATCCTGCAGTACGTGCTGCGCCAGATCGCCGGCAAGTGACATCGCCCTGAGGTGAGGCCGGCCCCGACGCCGGCCCGCCGAGAGCGAGAGGACCGGGACCCCCAGCGGGTCCCGGTCCTTCGTCGTCCGGACACGTCCCGGGCGGACGCGGGACCGTCACTGGAGGGCGGAGGTGAGCCGTGCGAGCCCGTCCAGGACGGTGGAGCGCAGCGGTTCCCTCTCCCACTCGGCCAGGGTGAGCTCCCGGCTGATCTCGCGGTAGCCGTCCTCGACGCCGCGCATCTGCTCGACGAAGCCGGCCCCGCGCACGAGCAGCGACACCTCGAGGTCCAGGGCGAAGGACCGGATGTCCATGTTGCTGGAGCCGATGACGGCGGTGTCGTCGTCGATCGAGAGGTGCTTGGCGTGCAGGATGAACGGCGCGGGGTACCGGAAGATGCGGACCCCGGCCCGCAGCAGCGCGCCGTAGTAGGAGCGCTGGGCATGGAAGACCGGCCCCTGGTCACCCCATTCCGAGACGAACAGGTGCACCTCGAGACCGCGGTGGCAGGCGGACGTGATGGCGTACATCATCGCCTCGTCGGGCACGAAGTAGGGGCTGGTGATGATGACCCGGTGGCGGGCCGAGTAGAGCAGCGCGAGGAAGAGGTGCAGGTTGTTCTCGTACTCGAAGCCGGGCCCGCTCGGCACCACCTGGCATTCCAGCGCCGCCGGCGAGTCGTCGAACCCGACGGCGGGGGCGGCGACGTGCTCGCCGTCCAGGACCTCGTCGGTCTCGCAGTACCAGTCGGTCAGGAAGACCGCGTTGAGGCCACTGACCACCGGGCCGGTGGTCCTGGTCATCAGGTCCTGCCACTGCAGCCCGCGCCGCAGGTTCTTCGCCAGGTTGTAGCTGCGGTCGACCAGGTTCTGCGAGCCCATCCAGCCGATCCGGCCGTCGACCACGACGAGCTTGCGGTGATTGCGCAGGTCGGGGCGCTGCCATTGTCCCCTCAGCGGCCGCACGGGCAGCATGAACGACCACTGCACCCCGATCCGGTCGAGCTCCGCGACGGTCTCGCGGTGCCCGGGGGCGCGGACCGAGGCGACGTGGTCCAGGAGCAGGCGCACCACCACACCGCGGGCGACGGCGTCCTCCATCGCCCGGAAGAAGTCCCTCGTCGCCACGTCGTACGAGACGATGTAGAACTCGACGTGCACGAAGCTGGTGGCGCTGTCGATGTCGGCCGTCATGCCGACCAGCGAACCGGCGTAGTCGCCGACGAGCTCCGCCCGGCTGCCGCCCACGGCCGGCACGGCGCCGAGTGCCCGGTTGAGCTCCACCACCCCGTCGAACCACGCCGGCCGGCGGGCCCTGACCGCCTCGGGCACCAGGTGCACGTCCCGCACCCCGGCGGCGATCATCCGGTTGACCTCGGCCTGCCTCGCGCGCCGCTTCCGCGGCAGCTTCGGGCTGCCGATCAGCAGGAAGAACAGGATGCCGAGGTAGGGGACCAGGAGGATCGCCAGCAGCCACGCCATCGCCGCCGTCGGCTTGCGGTCGCGCGGGATGACAATGAGCGCGGCGATGCGGATGGCCAGGTCGACCGCGACGAGGACCACTGCGATGAGCACCGTCCCCTGCTGCGGCTCCATTCCGCCGACGATAGCGGGGGACGCCGAGGCGCTACATCACCCGATCAGGATGATGACCGCGCGCGGCGCCGTACCTACTCTGGCGATACCACTCGAGCACGAGACGAGGTCGCGATGAGCAGCACCGGTCCGCGCCTCGACGGCCGCACCGGCCGCTACCCCCGGGGGACGATCATCCTCCTCGGCGCAGCTGCCGCCGTCGTCGTGGGCGCGGGGATCCACGGCATCCGGGACATCCTGGCCCCCGTGCTGCTCACCCTCGTGCTCGTGATCTGCGCGAGCCCCGTGCGCGGCCGCCTCGAGAGGCTCGGGGTGCCGTCGGGGCTGGCCACCGGTTCGGTCATCCTCGTCGTGTTCGCGCTGCTGGCCGTGTTCACGTACACGCTGATCATCGCCTTCGCGCAGTTCGTGGCGATGCTGCCGACGTACGCCTCACAGTTCCAGGAGATCGGTGCCCAGATCGCCGCCGCACTGACCAGGCTCGGCATCGGGCAGGCCCAGATCCAGTCGTTCGTCGGCGGCCTGGACCCGGGCAGCATCGCCGCGGCCATCACCGGCGCCCTCGGAAGCGTCGCGAGCATCACGGGCGCGCTCGTCATCGTGCTCACCATGATGATCCTGATGGCGGCCGATGCCGCCTACGCCCGGACGATCCTGCGCCAGCTCAGTGAGCGACGGCCGGACCTGGTCCGGGCGCTGCGCGACTACGCCACGAACGTGCGGCGCTACATGGTGGTGACCACGGTGCTCGGCGTGGCGCAGGGTGCGCTCAACGCGACCGCGCTGTACATCATGGGGGTGCCCGCCGCCCTGCTCTGGGGGCTCCTGGCCTTCCTGTGCAGCTTCATCCCGAACATCGGCTACTTCTTCGCGATCATCCCGCCGATCGTCTTCGGCTTCCTCGTCGGCGGCTGGCCGACCGTGGTCTGGGTCGTCGTGGTCTACGGCGTCATCAACGGGGTGGTGCAGTCGATCGTCCAGCCCCGGGTGGTCGGGCAGGCCGTCTCCCTGAGCCAGACCGTCACCTTCTTCTCGGTGCTGCTCTGGGCCGCGCTGACCGGTCCGGTCGGCGCGATCCTCGCGATCCCGCTCACCCTGCTGGTCAAGGCACTGCTGGTGGACGCCAACCCGGAGGCCCACTGGCTGCGCCCGGTCATCGGCCCCACGGCGGAGACGCGGGAGATCCTGAGGTCCGAGGAGGCCGCGGCGAGGACGGCCCGCACATCGAGGCGGGCCGAGGCCCGACGTACCGGAACAGCCCGTCGCACCGGAACGGCCCGTCGCGGCACCAGTCCCCGGCGGGGCCCGACACCGTCCGCGCCGACCGCCTGATCGGGCCCGCGTGCGCATAGTACGATGAGGGAAGCAGCTGAGGCGTACTTTCCCCGGGGCGCTGGGTCCCGGGCCTTCCCCGGCTCCCCGGCCTCGTGGGAGGGGTCCCTCCGCGTCATCCCGTCCCCGGCCGAAAGGACCGCCAGCCCGTGGGCCTTCTCGAAACGATCCGTTCACCCCAGGACCTCAGCCGGCTCACGCCCAGCCAGGTCCGGAGGCTGGCGGAGGAGGTCCGGACGTTCCTGATCGCCAACGTCTCCCGCACCGGCGGTCACCTCGGTCCCAACCTGGGCGTGGTCGAGCTGACCCTCGCGATCCACCGGATGTTCGACTCCCCGCGGGACGCGGTGATCTTCGACACCGGGCACCAGTCGTACGTGCACAAGCTCGTCACCGGGCGGCAGGACTTCTCCACGCTGCGCCAGCAGGGCGGGCTGTCCGGATACGGCGACCGGGGTGAGTCGGTGCACGACGTCGTGGAGTCCTCCCACGCATCGTCCTCCCTGTCCTGGGCGGACGGCATCTCCCGCGCCTGGGCACTGCGCGGCGAGGGCGACCGGTACGTGGTCGCCGTGATCGGCGACGGAGCGCTGACCGGGGGCATGGCGTGGGAGGCCATCAACAACATCGCCGCGGACCGCGACCGCCGCGTCGTGATCGTCGTCAATGACAACGGCCGGTCCTACGCCCCGACCGTCGGCGGCCTGGCGAACCAGCTCTCGGCCCTGCGCCGGGCGTTCCTGGACAAGCTGCGCACCCACCGCACCTACGAGGACACCCTGGACTTCTGGAAGGGCCGGCTGCAGACCTCCGGTGCCGCCGGGCGCTTCGTCTACCGCTCCCTGCACGCCACGAAGAAGGGCATCAAGGACTGGTGGGCCCCGCAGGGCCTGTTCGAGGACCTCGGGATGAAGTACATCGGCCCCATCAACGGGCACGACCAGGATCAGCTCGAGGAGGCCCTGACCGACGCCCGGAACTACGCGGGCCCGGTCATCGTCCACGCCATGACGGAGAAGGGCCACGGTTACGCCCCGGCGGTCGCGCACGTGGACGACCAGTTCCACGCGATCGGCAGGATCGACCCGGAGACCGGCGAACCGGTGGCCTCGAGCTCCGGACCGTCCTGGACCTCGGTCTTCGGCGACGAGATCGTGGCGATCGCCGACGAGCGCCCGGACATCGTGGCCATCACCGCCGCCATGAAGATCCCCGTCGGCCTGGGCGCGATGGCCGAGAAGCACCCCCAGCGCGTCTACGACGTCGGCATCGCCGAACAGCACGCGGTCACCTCGGCGGCCGGCATGGCGTTCGGCGGGCTGCACCCTGTGGTCGCCGTCTACGCCACGTTCCTCAACCGCGCCTACGACCAGGTCCTGATGGACGTCGGCCTGCACCGCGCCGGCGTGACGTTCGTCCTGGACCGCGCCGGGGTCACCGGACCGGACGGACCCAGCCACCACGGCATGTGGGACCTGGCGCTGCTGCAGTCCGTGCCCTCGCTGCGGATCGCCGCGCCCCGGGACGCCGAACGGCTGCGCGAGGAACTGCGCGAGGCCGTGGCCGTGGAGGACGCCCCGACCGTGGTGCGGTTCTCGAAGGGCTCGGTCGGCCCGGAGATCGCCGCCCTGGAACGCCTGGACGACGGCGTGGACGTGCTGCTGCGCCTCGGCGCGGCCTCCGCGGAGCCCGGTGCCGAGCGCGACGTGTTGATCATCGCCGTCGGCGCCCTGGCCGAACTGGGCCTGGACGTGGCCGCACGGCTGGCCGACCAGGGCATCTCCGCCACCGTCATCGACCCGCGGTGGGTCCTGCCCGTGCGCCGCTCGGTCATCGAGATGGCCGCGGACCACCGGATCGTCGTCTGCCTCGAGGACGGGGTGCGGGCCGGCGGCGTCGGCTCCCGCATCCGGCAGGAGATGCGCGCCCGCGGCGTGGACACCGCCCTGAACGAGGTCGGCCTGCCCGTGGAGTTCCTGGCCCACGGCAGCCGCGAGCAGGTGCTCGAGCGCACGGGCCTGACGGCCCGCCAGGTCGCCCACGACACCGTGGCCCAGGTCCTCGGCACCAAGGTGCCGTTCGCCCGGCCGCTCACCGGCCAGGACACCGGCCCGATCCCGACGACGAAGGAGCAGTCTTGAGCATCGTCCGCACCTACCGGCGCAGCGAGTCCGACGGCCAGCCCCGGCTGGACTACCGCGAGGCCTGGTTCGCGCCCGGCAGCGGTGAGGTGGTGGTCCACCACGGCCGGGTGGGCACCACCGGCACGACGTCGGCCGAGAAGGTCGCGGACGACGTGGCCGGTGAGGAGCTGCTCGCCAGTTTCGCGGCGCAGTGCGCCGAGGACGGCTTCGCCGAGGTGCCCGCCGAGGAGATGGACCGGCTTCAGGTCGCCTACCGGCTCAAGGGCTTCGAGCCGACGCAGGTCGAGCGCGGCCTGGTGGTGCGGCTCCGCGGCGAGATCACGAACCAGCTGGCCTGGCGCGGACTGGGCGAGGTCGTCGGCGAGCGGCTCGAGTCGGGGCAGGTCGTCTTCGAGGTGACCACCCCGCACCGGCGCAAGGCCGCCGCCGAGATCCCGGCCGCGGCGAAGCTCGCGGGCGTCCAGGCCTCGCGCGTGACGACCTCCGCCTGAACCGCCCGGCCTGAACCTCCCGGCCTGGACCGTCCGAACCGCACCGCCCGATTCCGCCCTCTCCGGAAGGACCCTCCCACCCATGCAGTACCGCCGCCTCGGACGTTCCGGGCTGACCGTCTCCGTCGTCGGCCTCGGCTGCAACAACCTCGGCCGTCCCGGCACCGCCACGCTGGAGCAGGAGGGTACCGACGCCGTCGTGCACGCCGCCCTGGACGCCGGGGTGACCCTGTTCGACGTGGCGGACACCTACGGTGCCACCGCCGGCCTGAGCGAGGAACGGCTCGGCGCCGCCCTCGGCGCGCGCCGCGAGGACGTGGTGCTGGCCACGAAGTTCGGCATGGACGCCGGCGGGGCCAACGGACCCGACCTCGGGGCGCGGGGCTCCCGGCGCTACATCGTGCGGGCGGTGGAGGCGTCCCTGCGACGCCTCGGCACGGACTGGATCGACCTGTACCAGTTCCACACCCCGGATGATGCCACGCCCATCGAGGAGACGCTGTCCGCCCTGGACGACCTGGTCCGTTCCGGCAAGGTGCGGTACGTCGGGCACTCGAACCGGGCCGGCTGGCAGATCGCCGAGGCGGAGTTCGTGGCCCGGCAGCTGGGCACCGAACGGTTCATCTCCGCCCAGAACCACTACAACCTGCTGGACCGCCGGGCGGAGCTCGAGGTGATGCCGGCGGCCCGTGCCTACGGTCTGGGCGTGCTGCCGTACTTCCCGCTGGCCAATGGCATGCTGACCGGCAAGTACTCGGCCGGGTCGGCCCCGGAGGGCTCGCGGCTGTCCCACACCCGCACGCACATGGTCCGGGACGCGGACCTGGAGCAATTGCGGCGCTTCGGGGACTTCGCGCGGGAGCGTGGGCTGCACGAGGTGCACCTGGCCTTCTCCTGGCTGGCCGCGCAGGAACCGGTCGCCTCGGTGATCGCCGGCGCCACCCGTCCGGAACAGGTGCGCCAGAACGCCGAGGCGGTGCGCTGGGTGCCGACGCACCGGGAACGGGCCGAACTGGACGAGATCTTCCCGGCGGTGCCGAAGGTCGCGCTGTTCTAGTGGACTCCCTCTCCCTGACCGCGTTCGAGGTCCTGATGTGGATCGTGGCCATCGCCGTGGTGGCGGTGCTCGTCACCGCCCTGGTGTCCCTGTCGCGATCACCCCTGGACCCGGCCCGGCGGCTCCCGTGGGCCTTCGCGATGTTCCTGCTGCCGGTCATTGGCCCGGCGGTCTGGCTCTGGTGGCGTTTCTCCTACTACCCCCAGCGCAAGGCGGAGCAACCGCACTGGGACCCGAACCGCCGCGAGGTGATCGTCAACCCCCCGCGCCGGCCAGGAGCCGGGCGGTAGCCGCGCGGGACGGGACTGATCTAGAGCGTCACCATCACCCAGTCGCCGTCCACGGTGGCGGTGAACTCGGTCAGCGGCTTCTGTGCCGGCCCGCCGAAGGGCACCCCGGTGTCCACGGCGAAGTGGGAGCCGTGGCACGGGCAGGCGAAGACGTCCTGACCGGACTCCGTGGCCGGGGCGACCGTGCAGCCCTGGTGCGTGCAGACCGCTGAGAAGGCGTGGACGACGTCCTCCGCCTCACGTCGCAGCAACAGGGTGCGTCCCTCCACCTCGACCGAGGCGGACGTCCCCACGGGCAGCTGGTCCGCGGGCAGCGTCTGGGTCGGGGTGCCGCCCACGTGGTGGGAGGGCGCATCGGCCCGGTTGCGGATCTGGTCCGTGCACCCGGCCAGCCCCGCCGTGGCCAGCCCCGCCGCGCCGAGCACCGCGCCGCGTTCCAGGAAGGTCCTGCGGGAGGTGCCGCACCCGCACCCGGTGCCCGGGCCGGCGTCGGGGACGGGAGCCGTTCCGGAGGAACGGGGGGAGGGGGAACCGGGGCCTGGCTGGGCGGTAGTCGTCATCCCCCCATTATCAGCCCGCGCCGGCTCAGCCGTGGAACCTGGCGCCATTCACGCGCTGTGAGGCGCCCACGTCGTCCAGGTAGGGGGTGATCCCGCCCAGGTGCATCGGCCAGCCGGCGCCCAGGATCATGCACAGGTCGATGTCCCGGGCATCAGCCACCACCCCGTCGGCGAGCATCAGGCCGATCTCCTCGGCCAGGGCGTCCTGGACGCGCACGAGCAGTTCCTCGCCGGTCTGGGGGGAGTCGCCCTGATTCAGCAGCGCCGCCGTGCCGGCCGGGATCGTCTCACCCGAGGCGCCACCGGACTCGGCCTCGATCCGGTCTCCCGTGAGGTCCTTGGCCCAGAGGGCGGTCTTGCCCGCGTCGATGAGGCGCTGCAGGTTGGCCGAGACGGGGAAACGCGCGTCCCCGAAGGCGGCGTTGAGGGACTCGGTGACGTGCTGGGCGACCGGGATGCCCACCATGGCCAGCAACGTGAAGGGCGTCATCGGCAGCGCGAGGGAGTCGAGGGCGTGGTCCGCCGTGCCCGCCGGGGTGCCCTCGTCGAACGAGGCCTGCACCTCGCCCATCATGCGCAGCAGGACGCGGTTCACCACGAAGGCCGGGGCGTCCTGGACGAGCACGGCGGTCTTGCCCAGCGTCCGGGCCGTGCCGAACGCGGTGGCCAGGACCCCGTCCGTGGTGGCCGGGCCGCGGACGATCTCCAGCAGCGGCATGGCGGCCACCGGGTTGAAGAAGTGGAACCCGACGAGCCGTTCCGGGTGGTCCAGGTCCGCGGCCATCCCGGTCACGGAGAGCGAGGAGGTGTTGGTGGCGAGGATGCAGTCGGCCGAGACGATGGCCTCGAGCTCGGCAAGGACCTGCTTCTTGACGCCCATCTCCTCGAAGACCGCCTCGATCACGAAGTCGGCGTCCGCGTAGACGTCCTTGGACACGGAACCGGTGATGAGCCCGGCCAGCTCGGTCCCGGACCCGGCCGAGAGCCTGCCGCGGGAGACCAGCCTCTGCACCTGGGACCGGACGTGCGCCAGGCCGCGGTCCACGCGGGCCTGGTCGATGTCCGTCATCACCACCGGCACGCCCAGGCGCTGGGCGAACAGCAGGGCCAGCTGGCCGGCCATCAGACCGGCGCCGACCACGCCGACCTTGCGCACCGGCCGGGCGAGGGAGACATCGGGGGCCCCGGCGGGGCGCTTGGAGCGCTTCTGCACCACGTCCAGGAACGCGTAGACGGTGCGGTGGAACTCCGGGGTCTGGGTCAGGCGCGCCAGCGCCTCGCACTCGGCGGCGGCGGACTCGGCCCGGCTGCGGTGCCGGCCGGCCTCGAAGAGCTCCAGGACCGCGGCCGGTGCCGGGACGTGGCCGCCGGTCCTCGCGGCGACGATCCGGCGGCCCTCGGCGATGGCCTCGTCCCAGGCGGCATCCGAGCGGTCCCGGTCCCGCTGGGACTCCAGGGCCGCGAGGGTGTCCGCGTCCCCGGTCACGACGCCGGCGGCCCACGCCAGCGAGGCGTCCAAGAACCCGGTGGGGTCCGTGGGGTCCTCGGAGGGGTCGAACAGGGCGTCCGCCAGGCCGATCGAGTACGCGGTGCGCCCGTCGATGGAGCGGTTGTTGTGCAGCGGGTTGGCGAGCATCAGCGTCACCGCGTCCCTCGGGCCGGTGATCCGTGGGGTCTTCCACACCCCGCCCCAGCCGGGGACCAGGCCGATGAACGCCTCGGGCAGTCCCAGTCCCGTCGCGGCGGAGGACACCGTGCGGTACTGCGCGGCCAGCGCCAGCTCCAACCCGCCACCCAGTGCGAGGCCGTTGATGAACGCGAAGGAGGGTACGGGGAACTCGGTGAGCAGGTCATAGACCTCGTGGCCCAGCCGGGCCAGCAGTGCACCGTCGGTGGGTTCGGTGAGTTCCGTGATGGAGCCGAGGTCCGCACCGGCCACGAGGAACCCGGGCTTGCCGGTGACCGCGAGTGCGGCGATCTCCCCGGCGCGGGCCCGCGCGGCCTGGCCGGTGAGCACCTCACCGAGGCCGATCAGGGTGTTCGGGCCCAGGGTGGTGGGACGCCGCGGGCCGGCATGGTTGTCGAGCGTGATCAGGGCCAGGGTCCCGGCCCCGTCCGGGAGCACGAGGTCCCTGACCTCTGCCCGGGTGACGACCTCGTCCGGGAAGCGGGCCGCGAGGTCCCGGAAGGCCTCGAAGCGGTCGGGTGCGGTGGTCTCGGACGACGGGGCGGGCGAGGCGGGCATGCTGCTCCTGGGATCGGGACGTGTGGACGGTGTGGGCACCGCTCAGGTTACCGATCGGTAACTACAGGGGCAAGGGTGCGTCGGCGGTGGGCGGCCACGACCGCCGTCCGCGGGCCGCCGCGGTCACGCCGCCGGGTCGGGATCCAGGAGCGCGACCGTGATGATCGGCGCCGTGATCCGCACCTGCCACCGGCGGGCGCCGAGGTCCGCCAGCGCGGCCGAGACCGAGTCCAGGTCGATCGCCTCGGGCGGGGTCCAGCACACCCGGCGCAACGTGTCCGGGGTCAGCAGGTTCTCGGTGGGCAGGTTCAGTTCCTCGGCCTTGTTGCCCACCCACTCCTTGGCCGTCTTGAGTCTGCGGTCGGCCAGCGGATTGCGGTCCCTCCACACGCGCGGCGGGGGCGGGCCCTCGTTGGGCACGTGCAGTGCCGGCAGCCGGTCGGGGGTCCGTGCCGCCGCCTGCCCGGCCTGGATGGCCCGGAGCCAGCGCGGCGCCTCCTTGGCGGCGGCCCGTCCGTGGAAGCCCGGGGTCTTCAGCAGCGCGGGGACCGTGGAGGGCTGGGCCGCGGCCGCCGAGACGATCGCCGAGTCGGGGATCAGCCGCCCCGGGGCGGTGTCCCGGTTCCGGGCCAGCGCCTCCCGGGCCTCCCAGAGTTCCCGGACCACCGCCAGTTGCTGGGGCCGGCGCAGCTTGTGCATCCCGGAGGTCCGGCGCCACGGGTCCGTGCGGGGCCCTGGCAGGGGAGTGGTGCGGATGGCCTCGAACTCCTCCTCGGCCCAGCCGAGCTTGCCGGAGGCCTCGAGCATGCCCACCATGGCGGCGCGCAGTTCCACGAGCAGCTCGACGTCGAGCGCCGCATACCGCAGCCAGTCCTCGGGCAGTGGCCGCTTGGACCAGTCGGCGGCGGAGTGTTCCTTGGCCAGCGTGACACCGAGCAGTTGCTCCAGCACGGAGGCCAGCCCAACCCGGGGCAGCCCGAGGATCCGGCCCGCCAGTTCTGTGTCGAACAGCCGGTCGGGCCACATCCCCAGTTCCGAGAGGCAGGGCAGGTCCTGGGTGGCGGCGTGCAGGATCCACTCCACCCCGGCCAGGGACTCCTGGATGACCGCGAGGTCGTCGAACGCCTCCGGGTCGATGAGCCAGATGCCGGCACCCTCGCGCTTGATCTGGACCAGGAAGGCGCGTTGGCCGTAGCGGAACCCGGAGGCCCGCTCGGCGTCGACGGCCACCGGACCCGTGCCGGCCGCCAGCAGGCGGGCGCACCGCTCGAGTTCCTGCACGGTCTCGGTGACGAAGGGGATTCCTCCCGCCGGCTCCGTGATGAGCCGGGGGACCGCGGCCGCAGCCTCGGTCTGTGCCTCGGGCTCGGTCGTCTCCGGGATGCGGCTGGTCTCTGCGGTGATGTCAGTTCCTCCTGATGCGCGGCAGGGGCGTGACCCCGTCCGGGACCGGGGGCAGGCCGGCGAAGGCGCAGACCATGTCAGCCCAGGCCTCCAGGTGTTCGGTGGTGTCCGGACCCTCGGGGGTCCATGATGCGCGCAGCTCGATGTCGGTGGTGTCCGGCCGCGTGGCCAGTCCGCCGAAGCTCTCCGAGAGTACGCGCGTGGCCGTGCCGCCGGCCTCGGTGTAGCGGGCGTGGTGGGTCTCCAGTGCCTCGACGAGCCAGGTCCACGCCACGGCGCCGAGCATCGGATCACTGCCCAGGTCCAGCTCGAGCGAGGCGCGGATGTAGGTCACCACCCGGAACGTGCCCTGCCACACCTCGGAACCGGCCGGGTCGTGGAGCAGGATGAACCGTCCGGTGGCCAGTTCGGACGGGCCCAGGTCGGAGGGCTCGTGGACCTCGGCGGCCAGCGCCACGGCATACGGCGCCAGCCGGCCGGGGGCCGGGATCTCGTCCAGGGTGACCTCCTGCCGGTGCCGGGCGCGGCGCAGGCCCGCGAGCGCCTCGCGGAACTCCGTGGGAAGGCGCCGCGACTCTGCGGGATGGTGGCCTAGGGCAGTCACGGTGTCAACGTTAAAGCCCTGCCTGAGGGATGTCCGTGCGACGCGCCGTGGCGAGGCTCACCGCGTGGCGTCCAGTGCGGAGGACAGGGCGGCGGTGAAACCGTCCACGTCGTCGGCGGTCGTGTCCCAGGAGGTCATCCAGCGCACCTCGTTCCGGGAGCGGTCCCAGTCGTAGAACGCGTACCGGGAGCGCACGGCCTCGGCGACCACCGGGTCCAGCACGGCCAGCACCTGGTTGGCGGCCGGCTCCTGGGTGAGGGTGACGCCGTCGAGGGCGCGGACGCCCTCGGCCAGCCGTGCCGCCATCGCGTTGGCGTGCCGGGCCGATCGCAGCCACAGCTCGTCCGTGAGCAGCGCGACCAGCTGGGCCGAGACGAAGCGCATCTTCGAGGCCAGCTGCATCGAGGACTTGCGCAGGTACTCCACCGCCTTCCCGGCCCCCTGCGGCCCGGCCTGCACGGCGTCCGGGTTCAGCAGCACGATGGCCTCGGCCCCCAGGGCCCCGTTCTTGGTGCCCCCGAAGGAGACGATGTCCACGCCGGCGTCGGTGGTGAACGAGCGCAGCGAGGTGCCCAGCGCGGCGGCCGCGTTGGCCAGTCGGGCCCCGTCCATGTAGAGCGCCATGCCCAGGCCGTGCGCGTGGTCGGCCAGGGCCCGGACCTCGTCCGGGGTGTAGACCGTGCCCAGCTCGGTGACCTGGGCGATCTCGACGACGGCGGGCTGGGCGCGATGGACGAAGCCGAGGCCGTGGGCCTGGGTGTCGACCAGTGTGGGGGTGAGCTTCCCGTCCGGGGTCGGCACGGTGTAGAGCTTGGTCCGGGCCACGCGTTCGGGGGCCCCGCCCTCGTCCTGGTGGATGTGGGCGCTCTCGGCGCAGATCACCGCGCCCCAGGGGGGCAGCAGCGACTGCAGCGCGACCACGTTCGCCGCGGTGCCGTTGAAGACCGGGAACCCCTCGGCCCGCTCACCGAATTGCCCGCGGACCGCCTCCTGCAACCGTGCCGTCCAGGAGTCGTCACCGTAGGCGCTCTCGTGGCCGGTGTTGGCCTCGGCGATGGCCGCGAGCACCTCGGGGTGGACGCCGGCGTAGTTGTCCGAGGCGAAGCCGCGCGGGGCGGGTCCGCTCATGCGCCGGCCTTGGGCTGCAGAGTCAGGGACACCGAGTTCATGCAGTAGCGCAGGTCGGTGGGCGTGCCGAAGCCCTCGCCCTGGAACACGTGCCCCATGTGGGAGCCGCAGTTGGCGCAGCGCACCTCGATGCGCTCCATGCCCAGGGTGGAGTCGCGGATGTACTCCACCCGGTCCTCGGCCAGCGGGGCGAAGAAGGAGGGCCAGCCGCAGTGGGCGTCGAACTTGGTGTCCGAGCGGAACAGCTCCGAGCCGCACGCGCGGCAGGCGTAGACGCCCTCGGTCTCGGTGTCCCAGTACTCCCCGGTGAACGGGCGCTCGGTCCCGGCCTGGCGCAGGACCTGGAACTCGGCCGGGCTCAGGCGCTCGCGCCACTCCGCGTCCGAACGATCCCGCGCCGCCGGGTCACCGGCGGGACCGGGGGCGGCGGGCGAGGCGGGGACGGGGACGGAGTCGGGACTGCCGGGGGTGGGATGCGGATCACTCATGGTCCCCATAACACCACGGACCGGCCAGTTGTTTCCCGGGCCCGCCCGCGACGACCCGGCCGGCGACCCATCCGGTTGGCACACCGGTCCGCCCGGCGGACACAATGGAGCACATGAGCCCACGCACCACCTCCGCGCGTCCCTCCCCGTCCGGGCTGGCCGGCCTGACCGGCCGGTGGCGCGGCCGGGGCCGGAGCCTGCGCAAGGGCATCGGGAAGGCGGAGCCGGTGATGCGCTGGTCCTCGGTGGCCGCCGTGGCCGGCGTGGTGACCGGCTCGGTGGCCGCCGGCACCATCTCCGGGCTTGCCGGACTGTTCGCCCGGACCGTGGTGACGCCGGTGAAGACGCCGGCCGAGGACCTCGAGATCCTCGCCGTCGTCCAGGGCGAGTCCGGACTGGAGATCATCCTCCCGGTCAACGAGGAGACCACCGTGCCGGGGACGTACTCCCTGGTGTTCGACGGCGGCGCCGGCGTGGCGCGCATCGGGGCGGTGTCCTCGTTCGACCCGCGCGACGGCACCGTCCAGCGCGAGGTCGAGGAGGTGTACTCCGGGGACCTGTCCAGGGCCGTCCGGGGCCGGTGGGCCGGGTTCATCTACCCCGATCCGCGGACGCTGGGCTACGAGGCGCTGGACGTGAGGATCGCCGTGGAGAACGGCTCCGCCCCGGCCTGGCTGGTGCCGGCGGCCGGTGACCCCGCGCGCCGGACCGGCACGGCCACGGCGCACCCCGGTCCCGAGCAGGGCCCGGTGGCCGGCAGCCCCGCGCGCGTCCTGCCGGGGGAGGGCATCTGGGCGATCATGGTCCACGGCCGGGGCGCCAAGCGCACCGAGGGGATCCGCGCGATCGGCTCCGCCCGGGCCCTGGGCATGACCTCCCTGCTGATCTCCTACCGCAACGACGGGGACGCCCCGGCGGCCGGGGACGGGCGCTACGGCCTGGGGACCACGGAGTGGCGCGACGTCGAGGCCGCGGTCGCGTACGCGCTGGAGCACGGTGCCCGCGAGGTGGTGCTGTTCGGCTGGTCCATGGGGGCCGCCGTGTGCCTGCAGCTGGCCGACCGCTCCGAACTGGCCTCCTCCGTGGCCGCCATGGTGCTGGACGGCCCCGTCATCAACTGGATCGACGTGCTGGCCCACCAGGCGAGGCTGAACCGGCTGCCCGATGCCTCCGGGCGCCTCGGGCAGTGGCTCATGAGCAACCGGGCCGGCCGCTGGGCCACCGGACTGGCGGCCCCCGTGGACCTGAAGGCCATGAACTGGGTGGCCCGGGCCGACCAGGTGCGGGTGCCCACGCTGATCCTGCACTCGGAGGACGACGACTTCGTCCCCGTCGGGCCCTCGATGGACCTGGCCGCGAAGAACCCGCAGATGGTGAGCTTCGTGCGGTTCACGCTGGCCCGGCACACCCGGGAGTGGAACGTCGACCCGGAGAAGTGGGACCGCGCGGTGCGCCTGTGGCTGCACGCGGTGCTCACCTCGCCCCGGCCCGGCCTGTCCCAGCTGGTCGCGGCCGGGTCCTGAGCCGCCCGGCGCGGGACCGCCGGGCGGCTCAGCCCAGCAGCCCGCGGCGCCGCAGCAGGTGCTCCGGGTCCGCGTCACGGCCCCGGAAGGCCCGGTAGGACTCCAACGGGTCCCGCGTGTTGCCGCGGGAGAGCAGTTCCGCGCGGAAGCGCTCGCCGTTCTCGCGCGTCAGCCCGCCCCGGGACCGGAACCACTCCACGGTGTCCGCGTCCAGTACCTCGGACCAGATGTAGGAGTAGTACCCCGCCGCGTAGCCGCCCGCGAAGATGTGCTTGAAGTACCCGGTCCGGTAGCGGGGCGGGACCAGGGCGGGATCCAGCCCGGCGGCCTCGAGCGCCTCGTGCTCGAAGACGAGCGGGTCCTGCACCACCGTCCCCGGCGCCAGGGAGTGCCAGGCCAGGTCCAGCATGGTCGCGCCCAGGTACTCCGTGGTGCGGAACCCCTCGCCCCAGAGCGAGGACGCCTCGATGGCCGCCAGCACCTCGGGGTCGATCGCCTCGCCGGTGTCCACGTGGCGCGCGTACGCGGTGACGACCTCCGGCCAGTACATCCACATCTCGTTGACCTGGGACGGGAACTCCACGAAGTCCCGCGGCACCGCCGTCCCGGACAGGGAGGCATAGCGGGCCGTGGACAACAACCCGTGCAGCGCGTGCCCGAACTCGTGGAACAGGGTGGTCACCTGGTCCACGGTCAACAGCGCCGGCTCACCCTCGGCCGGGGCCGGGATGTTCAGGGTGTTGGTGACCACGGGCTGCTCGCCGAACAGCGTCGAGGCCTCGCGGAGGGAGTCCATCCAGGCCCCGCCGGACTTGGTCGGCCGGGTGAAGAAGTCCCCCACGAACAGGCCCAGCCCGGCGCCGTCGGCGTCCAGCACCTCCCACACGCGCACGTCCGGACGGTATCCCGGCAGCTCCGGGCGCTCGCGGAAGGTGATCCCGTAGAGGGCGGTGGCGGCGGCGAAGACGCCGTGGGTCAGGACCCGGTCCAGCTCGAGGTACGCGCGCAGCCCGGAGGCGTCCACGCGGAACCTCTCCCGCTCGATCCGGGCCGCGTGGAAGGGCCAGTCCCAGGGCTCCACCGGGTGTCCGGCCGCGGTCTCGACCTCCGCCCTCTCCCGTCGGGCATTCGCGGTGGCGGCCGGGATGATCCGGCCGAGCAGGTCCCGGACCGCCGCCAGGTCCGGGGCCGTCCGGTCCTGCAGGGCGTAGTCGGCCCAGCTGGAGTGTCCCAGCACCCCGGCCTTCTCGGCGCGCAGGGCGGCCTGTTCCACGGCCAGCGGCAGCGTGGAGTGCTCGTCGTCGGTGCTGCCCCGGTGCCAGGCGGCCTCGTGGACCCGCCGACGCGACTCCCGGACCTCGAGTGTCTCCAGCCAGGGCTGGGAGGTGAACATGGACAGCGTGAGGAGGTAGCCGTCGTCGTGCCCGGCGGTGCGGGCCGCCTCCGCGGCCGCGGCCAGGTCCTGTTCCGTGAGCCCGGCCAGCTCCGCCGCCGAGGCGAACCAGACGGCGGCGGCCGTGTTCCCCTCCACCATGCGGCGCCCGTACTGGGCGGAGAGCACGGCCAGGCGCTCGTTGATGGCGGCCAGGCGCCGCTTGGCGGCCGCGTCCAGGTCCGCGCCGCGCAGGCGGAAGGCCCTGAGGGTCTCCGTGGCGAGCCGGTGGTCCTCGCCGGTCAACGCCTCCGGGTCCACGCCGGCCAGCCGGCGGTAGAGACGCTCGTCGAGGTAGGTCGCGTCCTGGTGGGCCGACAGCTCCGGACTGATCTCCTCGTCGATCCGGTGGCGGGTGTCCGTGCCGTCGGCGGCCACCAGGTGGTGGAAGACCATGGACACCCGGCGCAGCGCCCGGCCGGACCGCTCGAACGCCAGGACGGTGTTCTCGAAGGTGACGGGGCCCGCGTCCGTGGCGATGGCCTCCAGCTCGGCCCGGTGCGCGGCCATGCCCGCCCGGAACGCCGGCAGGAAGTGGTGGTCCTGGATGGCGCCGAAGTCCGGCAGGCCGTAGGGGAGCGCGGACGGCGTGAGCAACGGGTTGGCATCGGTGCCGGCGGCGAGGGTGTCGGTCGTCATGGTCAGCAACTGTTTCACATCCACCGATCCGTGGACAGGGTGCTCGCTGCGCCGCGGCGGCGTCCCGCTAGACTCGTCAGCAGACTTCAGCCGGTACCCGCCGGACGTCACCAACAGCCGATCCCGGTCGTGCCGCGCGCGGCCGGGCAGGGGAGGAGAACACGTGGCAGGGCATTCCAAGTGGGCGACCACCAAGCACAAGAAGGCCGTGATCGACGCGCGTCGGGCGAAGGCCTTCGCCAAGTACGTCAAGGGCATCGAGGTCGCGGCCCGCGTCGGCGGCCCGGACCTGGACGGCAACCCCGCCCTCGAACTGGCCGTAACCAAGGCCAAGAAGCAGTCGGTCCCCAACGACAACATCGACCGTGCCATCAAGCGCGGCGCCGGGCTCACCGGCGAGGTCATCGACTACACCGAGATCATCTACGAGGTGCGCGGCCCCCAGGGCTCGGCGCTGATGGTCGAGTGCCTGACGGACAACAAGAACCGCGCCGCCGCCGATGTCCGCACCGCGGTGACCCGCAACGGCGGCACCATGGCCGACGCCGGCTCCGTCGCCTTCCTGTTCAACCGCACCGGGGTCGTCCGCCTGCCGGCCGAGGGGACCACCGAGGACGAGGTCCTCATGGCCGTCCTCGACGCCGGCGCCGAGGAGGTCGTGAAGTCCGGGGACTCCTTCGAGGTCCTGTGCGACCCCTCGGACATGTCCGCCGTGACCGCGGCGCTGGACGAGGCCGGGATCGAGTACGACACCGACGAGATGGAGTTCGTCGCCACCATGAAGGTCGACCTCGACGCCAAGGGCGCCAAGACCTTCCTGCACCTCGAGGAGGCCCTCGAGGACCTCGACGACGTGCAGGGCGTCTACTCCAACGTCGACATCGCCCCCGAGGTCCTCGCCCAGCTCGACGAGGACTGACCGGATCGTGGCTGGGGGTCCGGGACCGGTCCGCGCGGCCCGCCCGGCCGCGCGCCCGCTGCGCGTGCTCGGCGTCGACCCGGGGCTGACCCGGTGCGGCATCGCGGTCGTGGACGTGGCCCCGAACCGCACCGCCACGCTCGTGGGGGTGACCGTCGTCGGGACCGGGGCCGAGACCACGCTGGACAAGCGGTTGCTGGCCATCGACGAGGCGATCAACGAGTGGCTGGACCGGCACGCCCCGGACCACGTGGCCGTGGAGCGCATGTTCGCGCAGAACAACACCCCCACTGTGATGGGCACGGCCCAGGCCTCCGGCGTGGTCATCGCCGCCGCCGCGCGGCGGGGACTGCCGGTGGCCCTGCACACGCCCTCGGAGGTCAAGGCGGCGGTCACCGGCCACGGTGATGCCGGCAAGGACCAGATCGCGGCCATGGTGACCCGGATCCTGCGGCTGGACGCACCGCCGAGGCCGGCCGACGCCGCCGACGCGCTGGCCCTGGCCATCACGCACGCCTGGCGCGGTGGCCTGATGGGCCGGGGACTCGAGACCGGGAACCTCACCAGTCCCCGCAAGGACTCCCGCTTCCCGGCGTCGGCCGGACGGGCCGGGGCGGGCGGTCGCGGCGCGACGGCGGCCCAGCGGGCCTGGCTCGAGGCCGAGCGCCGGTCCCGCGGTTCCACCGGCTGGGGGAGCGGGTCCCGGGTCTGAGGGGCAGACAGGCTAGGCTGTTCGTAGATATCTTCGAACAGCGCCCGATGCGCCGCTGTCGTCCGACCCCGACCCTGGAGTGAGGCCCGCATGATCTCGTCCCTGTCCGGCACGGTGGAGACCGTGGGACTGAACCACGCCGTGATCAACGTGGCCGGCTTCGGCATGCAGTTCTCGGCCACGCCCCAGACGATCTCCCACCTGCACGTCGGGGACACCGGCCGGGTGCTCACCACCCTGGTGGTGCGCGAGGACTCCATGACCCTCTACGGGTTCGCCACCCCGGACGAGAAGGAGGTCTTCGAGGTGCTCATCGGCGTCTCCGGCGTGGGCCCCCGGCTGGCGATGGCCGTGCTCGCGGTGCACGATCCCGAGACCGTGCGCATCGCCGCCTCCTCCGGGGACGACAAGACGTTCACCCGGGTCCCGGGCATCGGGCCGAAGGGCGCCCGCCGGATCGTGCTGGAACTGGCGGACAAGCTCGTCCCCACCGGGGCCCCGGTGGCCGGTGGCCCGGACGAGGCCGGTCCCTCGACGGACACGCCCTGGCTGGACCCGGTGCTCGAGGCACTCACCGGCCTGGGGTGGACGGAGAAGGACGCCGACAAGGCCGTGAAGGACACGCTGCGGCACGAGCCGGAGCTCGAGGAGTCCGCGGACGTGGCCACGGTGCTGCGGGCCACCCTGCGGCACCTGGGCCAGGGCCAGTCCGCGCGGTCGGGACGCTCGTGAGGAACGCAGGAGGCAGGACATGACGGAACCAGTCAGCCCCCAGCCGGGGCAGGACGGCCCGGCCCGGATGGTCGGCGGCGGCGCCGACGGCGAGGAGCGTGAGCTCGAGGCGGCGCTGCGCCCGAAGAACCTCGACGACTTCGTCGGCCAGCACCGGGTCCGCCGCCAGCTCTCGCTCGTGCTGGAGGCCGCCCGGATGCGCGGCCGCTCCGCCGACCACGTCCTGCTCTCCGGCCCGCCCGGCCTGGGCAAGACCACGCTGGCCATGATCATCGCCGCCGAGATGAACGCGCCGCTGCGGATCTCCTCGGGGCCGGCCATCCAGCACGCCGGCGACCTCGCGGCGATCCTGTCCTCCCTCACCGAGGGCGAGGTGCTGTTCCTCGACGAGATCCACCGCATGTCCCGGCCCGCCGAGGAGATGCTGTACATGGCCATGGAGGACTTCCGGGTGGACATCGTGGTGGGCAAGGGCGCCGGTGCGACCTCCATCCCCCTGGAGATCCCCCCGTTCACGCTGGTGGGCGCCACCACCCGGGCCGGCCTGCTGCCCGGACCGCTGCGGGACCGGTTCGGGTTCACCGGGCACCTGGAGTTCTACAGCACCGAGGAGCTGGAGCTGGTGCTGCGGCGCTCGGCGCTGCTGCTGGACATGAAGGTCAACTCGGCCGGCTTCACCCAGATCGCCTCGCGATCCCGCGGCACCCCGCGCATCGCCAACCGGCTGCTGCGGCGGGTCCGGGACTGGGCCCTGGTCGGCGGCCTCGAGCAGGTGGACGCGCGGGCCGCCTCCGCGGCGCTGGACATGTACGAGGTCGACGCCATGGGGCTGGACCGGCTCGACCGGTCGGTCCTGACCGCGCTGTGCACCAAGTTCGGCGGCGGACCGGTGGGGCTGTCCACCCTGGCGATCGCCGTGGGGGAGGAGACCGAGACGGTCGAGACCGTGGCCGAGCCCTTCCTGGTCCGCGAGGGACTGCTGGGACGGACCCCGCGGGGCCGGATCGCCATGCCCGCGGCCTGGGAGCACCTGGGCCTGACGCCCCCGCCCGAGGCGCCGGGGGCGGCCTTCTGGACCGTGGCCGGGTCCGGGACGGCGAGCCCCGTGGACGGTGCGCCGGCCGGGACGGTCGACGCGCGGCGGGCCGACACGCTCTTCGACGCCTGAGGGGCCTCCCGGGGCGGCCGGAGGCGGGACACACCGTAGACTGGTGAAGTTGCCCTGTGCCCCCGACCCTGGAATGTGGTGTCCCGACGTGACCCTGTTGACTGACCTGACCACCGCCTCGATCGTCGCCGAAGGCGGAGCCGGGCAGAACCCCGGCCTGCCGTTCGACCCCTTCCTGCTGATCATGCTGCTGATCTTCGGCTTCCTGATCTTCAGCATGTTCCGCCGCAGCAAGAAGGCCCAGCAGCAGCAGCAGGAACTGCGCAGCAGCCTGGCCCCGGGCGTCGAGGTCATGACCACCATGGGCCTGTTCGGCACGATCGTCTCGGTGGACACGGAGGAGAACAAGGCCGTGATCGAGCTCTCCCCGGGCACCACCGCCACCGTGCACCTGCAGGCCATCGGCAAGGCCGTCGAGCCGGCCGCCGCGGCGCCGGCCGAGGCCGCGCCCTACGAGGCGCCGACCTACCACGAGGAGGCCCACGGGAACTCCGTCCCGGACTCCCCGGCCGCCCTGGACGAGACCCCGCGCCGTCCCGAGGACACCGACGGCACCGGACCGGACGACCAGCGGCCCGAGGGCAACCGTCCCTGATCCGACGGCCCCGCCGCCGACGAGCACCGTCCTTCCCACCGTGAACTGAAAGCCGTCAATCTCCCATGGCAGACAAGACCCCCCGAGGACGCGCCCGGCGCACGCTCTGGTGGCTCACCGGCCTGATCGTCGTCCTCACGGCGATCCTCGGCGTCGGTATCGCCACCCAGCAGGCGCAATGGGCCCCCAAGCTGGCACTCGACCTGGAGGGCGGCACCCAGATGGTGCTGGCCCCCGAGGTGGCCGGGGGCCAACAGGTCACCCAGGAACAGCTCGACCAGGCCGTGGAGATCATCCGCCAGCGCGTGGACGGTTCCGGCGTGGCCGAGGCGGAGATCGCTACCCAGGGCGGCAGCAACGTCGTGGTGTCCCTGCCCGGCGTGCCCGAGGCGGAGACCCGCGCCCTGATCCAGGCCTCGGCGAACATGGAGTTCCGGCCCGTCATCACCATGGGTCCCTTCGAGCCGGTCCCCGCGGACCAGCGCACCCCGGTGAAGGACTTCCCCGAGCCGAGCGCCGAGCCGCAGAACGGCTCCGACCCCAACTGGGTCACCCCGGAACTCGCCGCCGAGTTCGAGGCCTACGACTGCGCGGCGCAGATGAACAACCCGGACCGCAAGGAGTTCCCGGCCGACGGGCCGTCCATCGCCTGCCAGCCCGGTGACGAGGAGTCCGGCCAGCCGGGCGTGAAGTACCTGCTCGGCCCCGTGGAGGTCCAGGGCACCGACATCGCCGGTGCCGACTTCGGACTCGTCAACACGGCCACCGGGGTGTCCACCAACCAGTGGGCGGTCAACCTGTCCTTCAACGGCGAGGGCGCCGACGCCTTCCGCGAGGTCACCCAGCGGCTGACGCCCTACCAGGAGGGCGATCCGCGCAAGCAGTTCGCCATCGTCCTGGACGGCACGGTGGTCTCCGCGCCCCAGTCCAACGCGGTGATCACCGACGGACGGGCGCAGATCACCGGCAATTTCACCGAGCAGTCCGCCGCCGCCCTGGCCGAACAGCTCAAGTACGGCGCCCTGCCGATCAGCTTCACCATCGAGTCCGAACAGCAGATCTCCGCGACCCTCGGCGAGGACCAGTTGCGGCTGGGTCTGATCGCCGGGCTCATCGGCCTGGCACTGGTCGCCGCGTACTCGTTCTTCCAGTACCGCGTGCTCGGCCTCGTGACCATCGCCTCGCTCGTGGTGACGGGGCTGCTCACCTACCTGGCCATCGTCCTGCTGGGCTGGTCGGACAACTACCGGCTCTCCCTGGCGGGCATCGCGGGCCTGATCGTGGCCATCGGCCTGACCGCGGACTCGTTCATCGTGTACTTCGAACGCATCAAGGACGAGTTGCGGGCCGGCCGGTCGCTGCCGGAGGCCGTCGAGTACGGCTGGTCCCGGGCCAAGCGCACGATCACCGCCTCCAAGGCCGTGAACCTGCTCGCCGCCGTGGTGCTGTACTTCGTGGCCGTGGGCAATGTGCGCGGGTTCGCCTTCACCCTCGGCCTGACCGCGATCGCCGACCTGGTCGTGGTGTTCATGTTCACCCACCCCGTCATGCAGCTGCTGGCCCACACCCGGTTCTTCGGGGGCGGGCACCGGATGTCCGGCCTGGATCCCTCGCTGCTGGGCCGGGAGCCGTTGTACCAGGGCGCCGGCAAGGTCCGGCAGTTCCGGCCGAGCCCCGAGGCCACGTCCTCGAAGAAGGCCCGGAGGTCCGCCAAGGAAGCGGACCGCCGGCAGACGATCGCCGAGCGCCGGCGCGCCGAACAGATGTCCGGCGTCGGCTCGCAGGCGGCCGGGGCCACCACCCCGGCCGACCGGACGGAGGAACAGAAGTGAGTGCACTGGCACAGTGGGGTAACCGCCTCTACACCGGCAAGACGTCCTACCCGTTCGTCGGCAAGTGGAAGCTCTGGTTCGCCATCGCCCTGGTCCTGCTCGTGGTCGCGGGGGGCCTGACCCTGGCCCGCGGCGGGTTCAACCTGGGCATCGACTTCCGCGGGGGATCGGAGTTCACCGTCTCGAGCGTGCAGTCCACGGACGTCGCCGCCGGTGAGCGCGCCGTGAGCGAGGCGGTCCCGGAGGCCGAGGCGACGGTCACGAACATCGCCCCGGGCACCATGCGGATCCAGACGGACGAGCTGGACGACGACCAGACCCTGGCGGTGGGGCAGAACCTGCAGCAGGCCTACGGGGTGGGCGAGGACCGGGTGACCTCGACCTACATCGGCCCCACCTGGGGTGAGGCCGTGTCCCAGCAGATGGTGATCGGGCTGATCGTGTTCCTCGTCCTGGTCACGGTGCTCATGGCGATCTACTTCCGGACCTGGAAGATGTCCCTGGCCGCGGTGATCGGCCTGTTCTACGTCGTGGCCCTGACAGCGGGCATCTACGGGGCGACCGGCTTCGAGGTGACCCCCAGCGCCATCATCGGCTTCCTCACCATCCTCAGCTACGCGCTCTACGACACGGTCGTGGTCTTCGACAAGATCAGGGAGAACACCGAGCACAATCTCGAGGAGACCACCCGGACCTTCGGCGAGAACGTCAACCTCGCGATCAACCAGACCCTGGTGCGGTCGATCAACACCTCCGTGGTGGGCATCCTGCCCGTCGGGTCCATCCTGTTCATCGGGGCCTTCCTCCTGGGCGCGGGCACCCTGCGGGACATCGCCCTGGCGATCTTCGTCGGGATCATCGTCGGCACGCTGGCCACGATCTTCATCCAGGCCCCGCTCTACGCCCTGCTGCGTCGCGGAGAGGACCGGATCGCCGCGAACGACGCGCGGGTCCTCGAACGCCGTGCCGCCGGCGAGGGCGCCCCGGTGGGAACGGACACCGTCCCGGCCTGACGTCGCCGGAGCCGGACGGACTAGACTGGAGTATCCCGCGCGACGGGACGCGAGAACGTACAGTGCGGCACTCGCCGCGAAGCGGCGCTTGTCGCGGGAAGGCAGGCAGTTGTGAGTGCAGACTCCGCCCCGCCCGGCACGGCGCACGACGGCGGGCCGGCGCCCGCCGAGCGGCGTTCCAGCACGGCGTCCTACACCTCTGCCACGCCGACCTCCCAGCCGGCCGACGTCACGCCCGCCGAGCTCGAGCCCGCCCCGCCCGGCCCCTCCCCGGCGGCGATCGTCTCCCGGCGGCCCCGCAGCAGGCTGGCCCGGCTCACCGGGCGGATGGCGAACGACTACTCGCCGATCCTCGAACCGCTGATCCGTACGCTGAAGGTCCGGCACCCCAAGGAGGACCTGGACCTGATCATCCGGGCCTTCGAGGTGGCGGACAAGGCGCACGCCGGCCAGCGGCGCAAGAGCGGCGACCCGTACATCACCCACCCGGTGGCGGTGGCCACCATCCTGGCCGAACTGGGCATGACGGGCACGACCCTGGCGGGGGCGCTCCTGCACGACACGGTGGAGGACACCAGCTACTCCCTGGAACAGTTGCGCCGGGACTTCGGGGACGAGGTCGCCCACCTGGTGGACGGCGTCACGAAGCTGGACAAGGTCAAGTTCGGCGACGCGGCGCAGGCCGAGACCGTCCGCAAGATGGTCCTGGCCATGGCCGACGACGTCCGGGTGCTGGTCATCAAGCTGGCCGACCGGCTGCACAACGCCCGGACCTGGCGGTACGTCGCGCCGGAGTCCAGTGCCCGCAAGGCCAAGGAGACCCTGGAGATCTACGCGCCGCTGGCCCACCGGCTCGGCATGAACACCATCAAGTGGGAACTGGAGGACCTCTCCTTCGCCGCGCTGTACCCCAAGGTCTACGCCGAGATCGTCCGGCTGGTGGGGGAGCGCACCCCTGAACGGGAGAAGAACCTGGCGGCCCTGCGCGGCCAGATCGAGCGGGACCTGAAGGACGCCAGGATCCGCGCGGTCGTCACCGGCCGGCCCAAGCACTTCTACTCGATCTACCAGAAGATGATCGTGCGCGGGAAGGACTTCGACGAGATCCACGACCTGATGGGCGTGCGCGTGCTCGTGGACTCCGTCCGGGACTGCTACGGCGCCCTGGGCGTCCTGCACTCGAAGTGGAGCCCGCTGCCGGGCCGCTTCAAGGACTACATCGCGATGCCCAAGCTGAACATGTACCAGTCGCTGCACACCACGGTGATCGGTCCAGGCGGCAAGCCGGTGGAGATCCAGTTGCGGACCCACGAGATGCACCGGCGCGCCGAGTACGGCGTGGCGGCGCACTGGAAGTACAAGGACCAGGCGTCCACCCCCTCGGCCGGCACCGGGGACCAGACCCCCGGCTGGCTGCGGTCGGTCATGGACTGGCAGAAGGACACCACGGACCCGAACGAGTTCCTGGAGTCCCTGCGGGCGGAGATCGACGCCGCCGAGGTCTTCGTCTTCACGCCCAAGGGCGAGGTGATGGCCCTGCCGGCCGGCTCGACCCCGGTCGACTTCGCCTACGCGGTGCACACCGAGGTGGGGCACCGGGCCATCGGCGCACGCGTCAACGGCAAGCTGGTGCCCCTGAACTCCGAGCTGCACCACGGCGACTGGGTGGAGATCTTCACCTCCCGGACCGAGGGCGCCGGCCCCAGCCAGGACTGGCTGGGCTTCGTGCGCAGCCCGCGGGCACGGAACAAGATCCGCCACTGGTTCTCGAAGGAACGCCGCGAGGAGGCCATCGAGAAGGGCAAGGAGCAGCTGACCCGTCAGCTGCGCAAGATGAACCTGCCGCTGCACCAGCTGATGAGCGCGGAGTCGCTCTCGCGGGTGGCCGGGGAGATGAACCTGCCGGACATCTCCACGCTCTACGCCTCGATCGGCGACTCGCACGTCTCCGTCCAGAACGTCGTCGAGCACCTGCAGAAGCTCATCGCCGCCCCCGAGGACGTGGAGTCGCTCGACACCGCGCCCATCACCACGATCGCGGCCCCGACCCGGCACCCGGACTCCGGCGTCATGGTCCAGGGCTCCGGGGACGTGATGGCCAAGCTGGCCCGGTGCTGCACGCCGGTGCCCCCGGACGAGATCATCGGCTTCGTCACCCGCGGTTCCGGCGTCTCGGTGCACCGGGCCGACTGCCGCAACATCAACCAGTTGCGCAGCGAGCCGGACCGGATCGTGGACGTCTCCTGGGCACCCACCCAGGCCTCGGTGTTCCTCGTCGAGATCATGGTGGAGGCCCTGGACCGCAAGTCGCTGCTCTCGGACGTCACCCGGGTGCTGGCCGAGCACCACGTCAACATCCTCTCGGCCTCGGTGAACACCTCGCGCAGCCGGGTGGCGATCAGCAAGTTCGTCTTCGAGATGGGCGATCCGAAGTTCCTGAGCCACGTGCTGTCCTCCGTGCGCCGCATCGACGGTGTCTACGACGTGTACCGGACCGCGGGCCGGTCCTCGACCGGGGCCTGACCCCCGCCGGAGGCGCCCGTCCGGTCCCGGCCGAGCAGGTCCCGCAGCGCGGCCCGGGCGGCGCTCATCCCGGGCCGTCCCCGGCGGGCCCGGAACCGCTCGCGCAACCGGACGGGGTCGCAGCGGGGCAGGAGCAGGGCTGCGACGGCCCGTTCCGGCCCCGTCGGACCGGCGCGCAGCAGGTCCTCGACCGTCCGCTCGACCGTGGTGCACCACAGTCCGTGGACCGGCGTGACCTCCGCGCGGTGCGCGGCGTCACCGCACTCCGGGTCCGGGGCGAGCCCGGACTGCTCCAGGCGCAGACCCACGGCACCGGGGTGCAGCGGACGGCGGTGGTACCGGTCCACCGAGGCCTCCAGGACACCGGGTGCCTCGCCCCCGGCGTGGACCCAGGCCGCCGTCCCCCCGATGGCCACCCAGGCCCCGGTCAGGACCGGTTCGGCCAGCCGGAGCACCGCCGCGGCGCGCGTCCGGACGCCGTCCCCGCCGCCGTGCCCCGCGGGGCCTGCGTCCGCGGGCAGGTACAGGTCCCCCATGACATGGACGAGCAGGCCGGACAGCTCCATGCCGCGCAGCTCGGCGGCGGAGAAGGGCAGCCCCGGGACCAGGAACTGCTCCCGGGGCCCCTGCCGAGCCGTCGTCGTCACCACCCCACCAGACTGGCAGCACGAGTGAGGGCCCGGCACCAGGCCGGGCCCTCACTGTGGACAACTCACCCCCGGGAGGGGGCGGTGGAGGAGAGGGTCAGCGCAGACCCTGCGCCGACTGCTGCAGCGTCTGCAGCCACATCCGCCGCGCGTCCAGGGCGTCCTGGGCCTTCTTGATGGCGCGGGCGTCACCCTTCGCCTGGGCCTTGGCGAGGTCGTCCTCGAGCTCGGCGACCTTGTCCTCGAGCTGGCTCAGCGCGGAGTTGGTCCGGGCCTTCGTCTCGGGGTTGGTCTTGCGCCAGTGCTCGTCCTCGGCGGACTTCAGGCCCTCCTCGAGCTTGCGGAACGCCGACTCCATGCGGGTCACGTCCTTGCGGGGCACCCGTCCGGCGTCCTCCCACCGGCCGCGCAGCTCGTTCAGTGCCTTGCGTGCCGCCTTGACGTCCTTGACGGGGAGCAGCTTCTGGCCCTCGGCGAGGATCTGCTCCTTGAGCTTGAGGTTCTCGCCGTACTCACGGTCGATCTCGTCGTTGGTGGCCTTGCGGGCGTTGAAGAAGACGTCCTGGGCCGCCCGGAAGCGCGCCCAGAGGGCGTCGTCCTCCTTGCGGGAGGCCCGGGGCGCGGCCTTCCACTCGTCCATCAGGTCGCGGTAGGCGCCGGCCGTCGCTCCCCAGTCGGTGGACGTGGACAGCGCCTCGGCGCGCGCGATCAGCTTCTCCTTGACCGACTTGGCCTGGGCATTGGTCGCGTCCAGCTGGGAGAAGAAGGCCCGGCGGTGCTTGTCCAGGGTGGTCCGGGCCGTGCGGAACCGCTTCCACAACCCGTCCTCCACGGCCTTGCCGAGGCGGGGACCGGCCTTCTGGGCGGCCTTCCAGTCCTCGAACAGCTCGGCCATCCGGGCGCTCGTCTGCTTCCACTGCACCTGGGCGGGGTCCTTGGCCGCGAGGGCCTCGGCCTCCGCCACGATGGCCTCCCGCGTGGAGAGCTGCTCGGCCTGGGCCTTCTCGAGGGCGATCCGCTCCGCGACCTTGAGGTCGTCCAGGCGCGTCTGCAGGGCCTCCACGCGGGCGCGCAGGGCGGGCATGTCCCCGACCATGCCGCGCTCGGCGATGGTCTGGCGCAGGTGGCCCAGGGTCTTCTGGATCTCACCGGCCGGGGCGCCGGCGGCGACCCGCTGCTCCAGCAACATCAGCTGGGAGACCACCTCGTCGTACTTCCGCGAGAAGTAGGCGATCGCCTCCTCGGCGGTGCCGTCCGGGAACTGCCCCACCGGGTGCCGTTCCTCGCCGTCGATCAGGGTGACGTGGCCGTCGTCGCTGACGGTGGCGAACTTCGCCGCCTCCTCCACCGGGGTGGAGTAGTCCGGAGCCGACAGGGGGGTCACCGGGGCCGTGGGAGTGCGTCCGGGCGCCGCCGGGCGACCGGGGCCGGCCGCCGGCTTGGGCTTGCCGGAGGGCTTGGGCTTGCCGTCCGGCTTCGGTGCACCGGGCCGGCCACCCCGCGGCGAGGGCGTGTCCGGGGCCGGCGTGTCCGGGGTCGGGGCGGCCGGGGCCGCGGCGGCGGCCTGCGGTGCCGGCTCATCGGCAGCGGGCTCCTCCGGGGCCGGCTGACCTGCCGGGGCCTCATGGGGGACGTCCGACGCCTCCACCGCGCCCACGGACGCCAGGACGGCCTCCGTCTCGCTCTCCGCCAGGGACCCGGCGGGTGACGGTCCGGGCGCACCGGCGGGAGCCCCGGTCGAGGCCTCCTGCGCGGTCGCCGGTGCGGCCTGCTCGGGGGCCTGGTCCAGGGACGGGTCCGTGGGCTGGTGCACGGCGTCCTGGGGAGCCTGCTCCGCGGACTGCTCCGCCGGCTGGGGGGTGGTCTGCTGGTCGTCGGGTTGCTGACTGGTCGTCACCGCTGGAACTCCCTGTTGGTGCCCTGCACCGGCTGGCGGCCGCAGGGACGTCTGGACACGATCAGGTCCAGCGTACCGGTTGGACCTAGAATGGGATGCCGAACACCCGCGGCACCCGCCTGACCGGAGTCGCGCCGGTACGTCACCGCACCCGTCCCAATGCAAAGGTCGTCCATGTCCCGCAAGGCTTCCCTGTCCGGTTTCCATGAATGGCTCCCCGCCGAGCGGATCGTTGAGCAGCATGTCCTGGACACCCTGCGGACCACGTTCGAGCTGCACGGCTTCTCCTCGATCGAGACCCGGGCCGTGGAGACCCTGGGGCAGCTGCTGCGCAAGGGCGAGATCGACAAGGAGGTCTACGCGGTCTCCCGGTTGCAGGGCGATCCGGCCGAACGCCCCGACGGGGCGGAGGACCTCAACCGGCTGGCCCTGCACTTCGACCTCACGGTGCCGTTCGCCCGCTACGTCGTGGAGAACGCCGGCCACCTGTCCTTCCCGTTCCGCCGGTACCAGATCCAGAAGGTCTGGCGCGGTGAACGCCCCCAGGAGGGCCGCGCCCGGGAGTTCACGCAGGCGGACATCGACGTCGTCGGCGACGGCACGCTGCCGTTCCGCTACGACGTGGACGTGGCGCTCGTGATGGCCGAGGCCCTGGCCGCGCTGCCGATCGGCGACTTCACCATCCGGGTCAACAACCGCAAGCTCGCCGAGGGCTTCTACCGTGGCCTGGGGCTGACGGACACCGCCGGCGTGCTGCGCAACATCGACAAGCTCGAGAAGATCGGTCCCGACGAGGTCTCGCGCCTGCTGCAGTCCGAACTGGGCGCCAGCGCCGACCAGGCGGCCCAGGCCCTGTCCCTGGCCGCCATCCGCACCGAGGACACCTCCTTCGTGGAGCAGGTCCGCGCCCTCGGGGTGACCCACGACCTGCTGGACGAGGGACTCGAGGAACTGGCCGCCGTCGTCGGTGAACTGCACCGCCGGGTCCCGGGCCGCGCCGTCGCCGACCTCTCGATCGCCCGCGGCCTGGACTACTACACCGGCACCGTCTACGAGACCGTGCTGACCGGCCACGAACAGCTCGGCTCCATCTGCTCCGGCGGGCGCTACGACGCCCTGGCCGCCAAGGGCAACCGCACCTTCCCGGGCGTGGGACTGTCGATCGGCGTGACCCGGCTGCTGATGCGCATGTTCTCCACCCAGATGGCCTCGGCCTCTCGCTCCGTGCCCACCGCCGTGTACATCGCCCTGACCCACGACGACGACTGGTCGGCCGCGCAGGACACCGCCCGCGCACTGCGCTCCCGCGGCATCGCGACCGAGGTGGCGGTCTCCGCGGAGAAGTTCGGCAAGCAGATCAAGTACGCGGACCGCCGGGGCATCCCCTTCGTCTGGTTCACCCGCACCGAGGACGACCGGACCGTCCACGAGGTCAAGGACATCCGCTCCGGTGAACAGGTCCCGGCCGACCCGGGATCGTGGATGCCGCCGCAGGAGGACCTGCGTCCCCGGGTCACCGGCGCCTGAGCCCCACCACGGCCCGGCCGGCCAGGCCCACGGCGAAGACCGCGAGCATGACCAGCACCGACTGGACCGGCAGCGTGAAGGCCAGGAGCAGGCAGGCCGCCGCGCCGAGCAGGTTCAGCCACCGGGGGCCCGGCACCACGCGTTCGGTGAGCGTGAGGGCGGAGACGTTCGCCACCGCGTAGTACACCAGCACGCCGAATGAGGAGAACCCCACGACGGTCAGCACGTCCGTGGCCAGCAGCAGCACGATGACCACCGCCGCCGCCGTGAGCTGGGCGACCCACGGCACGCACGTCCGTGCCGAGATCCGCGCCAGCGGCCGCGGCAGGTCGCGCTCCCGGGCCATCGCCAGGCCCGTCCGGGAGATCCCGGCCGCCAGGTTCAGCATCGAGCCCAGGCAGGCCAGCGCCGCCCCGGCCACGGCCAGCCACGCCCAGTCCGGCCCGAGCACGACCTCGACGGCGTCGCGCACCGCGGTGGGGGTCTGGCCCAGCCCCTGGAGACCGAGGACGGCCTGCAGGCTCAGGGCCAGCAGCAGGTAGAGCACGAGCGTGAACGCCAGCGCACCGAAGACGGCCCGGGGGATGGTGCGGCGGGGATCGCGCACCTCCTCGCCCATCGTCGCGATGCGCGCGTAGCCGGCGAAGGCGAAGAACAGCAGTCCGGCGCCCTGCAGCACCCCCAGCGGGGTGGGGTCCGCACCGGACGGGCCCCCGCCGGGAGCCGGGACGGGGCCGGGCGTGACGCCCACGAACCCGGCCACGATCAACACGGCGAGCAGGGCCAGCACCGGGGTCACGATCAGCACGGTCGCCTGCACCGTGCGGGTGATGCCCAGCAGGGTGATGCCCGTGATCACCACGACGGAGGCGATCGCCACCCACCGGGCCGTCCGGTCCGGGGCCCCGGACGCCGTCGGGACCAGGTAGAGGGCCAGGGTGTACGCCATCGCGGCGATGGAGGCGGACTTGCCGGTGACGAAGCCCCAGCCGGCCACGAAGCCGGCCCACTCGCCCAGCTGGCGCCGCCCGTACACGTAGGCCCCACCGGAGGTCGGGTGGACGGCCGCGAGCTGGGCCATGGCCGTGGCGTTGACCCACGCGGTGGCACCGGCCAGGACCAGGGCGAGCACCAGGAGCGGCCCCGCGGTGGAGGCCGCCAGGCCGAGGGAGGTGAACACGCCCGCACCGACCATCGACCCGACGCCGATGACGATCGCACCGGGCAGGCCCAGGTGGCGCTGCAGGGCGGCCGGGGGACCGGCGGTGGGGTGGGTCTGGGGCATGGCGTGTCCTCCGTCGGGGAATCTGTCCCGGGCCACGGACTAGAATCATCCCCGGAGCCGGACGGCGGCGGGACGTATCGAGCCCGCGCGGTGCTGACGGCTGAAGACCTATCACACCAGATCGACACCAGACCAACATCCCGGTGAACCGGGACCGGAAGGACCCTCGTGCTGCGCACCCACCAGCTGGGCGAGCTCAACGCCTCGCTCATCGGACAGAACGTCACCGTCACCGGTTGGGTGGCCCGTCGCCGGGACCACGGAGGGGTCGCCTTCGTGGACCTGCGGGACGCGTCCGGGTTCGCCCAGGTCGTGGTCCGGGACGAGAAGGACTTCGACCCGCTGCGCAACGAGTTCGTCCTCCAGGTCACCGGCACGGTGGAGCGCCGGCCGGAGGGCAACGAGAACCCGCACCTGCCCTCGGGTGAGGTCGAGCTCATCACGGACACCGTGACCGTGCTCAACACCGCCGCCCCGCTGCCCTTCCAGGTGGACGAGCACGTCGAGGTCGGCGAGGAGGCCCGGTTGCGCCACCGCTACCTGGACCTGCGCCGCCCGGAGCCGGCCCGCATCATGCGCCTGCGTTCCGAGGTGAACCGCACCGCGCGCAACCTGCTGCACGACGAGGGCTTCATCGAGGTCGAGACCCCCACCCTGACCCGTTCCACCCCGGAGGGCGCCCGGGACTTCCTGGTGCCGGCCCGCCTCGCGCCGGGCTCCTGGTACGCCCTGCCCCAGTCCCCGCAGCTGTTCAAGCAGCTGCTGCAGGTCGGCGGCATCGAGAAGTACTTCCAGATCGCCCGCTGCTACCGGGACGAGGACTTCCGGGCGGACCGCCAGCCCGAGTTCACCCAGCTGGACATCGAGGCCTCGTTCGTGGAGCAGGACGACATCATCTCCCTCGGCGAGCGGATCGTGAAGGCCGTGTGGTCGCTGGTCGGCGTGGACGTCCCCACTCCCATCCGCCGGATGACCTACCGGGAGGCCATGGAGAAGTACGGCTCGGACAAGCCCGACCTGCGCTTCGGCCTGGAACTGACCGACCTCACCCAGTACTTCGCGGACACCCCGTTCCGCGTCTTCCAGGCCCCCTACGTGGGCGCCGTGGTCATGCCCGGCGGGGCCTCGCAGCCGCGCCGGACCCTGGACGCCTGGCAGGAGTGGGCGAAGCAGCGCGGCGCCCGGGGACTGGCCTACGTGCTCGTGCAGGAGGACGGCTCCCTGACCGGCCCGGTCTCCAAGAACATCTCCGAGACGGAGAAGGCCGGACTGGCCGGGGCCGTCGGCGCGCAGCCCGGGGACTGCGTCTTCTTCGCCGCGGGCGAGGCCAAGCCCTCCCGCGCCCTGCTCGGCGCGGCCCGCGTGGAGATCGGCCACCGCGTCGGCCTGGTCAAGGACGCCGGGCCGGACGTCCCCGCGGCCGAGGCCGACTGGGCCTTCGCCTGGATCGTGGACGCCCCCATGTTCGAGCCGGCCGCCGACGCGGTGGCCTCCGGTGACGTGGCCGTGGGATCGGGTGCCTGGACCGCCGTGCACCACGCCTTCACCTCGCCGAAGCCGGAGTTCCTCGACACCTTCGACACGGACCCCGAGAACGCGCTCTCCTACGCCTACGACATCGTGGTGAACGGCCACGAGGTCGGGGGCGGGTCCATCCGTATCCACCAGGCCGAGGTCCAGAAGCGGGTGTTCCACCTGATGGGCCTGGACAAGGAGTCCGCCCAGTCCAAGTTCGGGTTCCTGCTCGAGGGCTTCAAGTACGGCGCGCCGCCGCACGGCGGCATCGCCTTCGGCTGGGACCGCATCGTGGCCCTGCTGGCCGGGGCGGACTCGATCCGCGAGGTGATCGCCTTCCCGAAGACCGGCAACGGCTACGACCCGCTGACCGCCGCCCCCGCACCGATCACCCCGCAGCAGCGCAAGGAGGCCGGCGTGGACGCGAAGCCCGAGCCGCAGCAGCCGGCCGAAGCCGGGCCGGCCGCGGACGGCGCCCGGGCGTGACGCAGCCGCCGGCCGGCACGGGCCCCGCGGACCCCGATCCGCGGGTGGTCCCGCCCACGGCGGTGCGCCTGCTGCCGTTGCTCGTGGTGACGTTCGGCCTGAGCATGCTGATCGACCTCACGACCGAGTGGCCCATGCTGCTGCGCTGGCTCGTCGCGGGGGCCGGGGGAGTCACCGCCGCGGTGGTCTCCGTGCGGATCTGGGCGGCGCGCCGGCGCTGATCGGGTGCCGGTGCGCCCGGCCCGCCCGGGCGCTAGCCCCGCCGCGACCCCGTCAGGTCGTCGGTGTCCACCCACACGGTGAAGGGCCCGGAGTTGACCAGGGACAGCTCCATCATCGCCCCGAAGACGCCGCGTTCGACGTGGATCCCCTGCCCGGCCAGCTCCGCCGTGAACCGCTCGTAGAGCGGCTCGGCCAGTTCGGCGGGTGCCGACCGGGTCCAGGACGGCCGGCGTCCCTTGCGGACGTCCCCGTAGAGCGTGAACTGGCTGACCACCAGGGCCCCGGCCCCGGCGCTCAGCAGCGACTGCTCGTCGTCGAGCACGCGCAGCCCCGCCACCTTGGCCGCCAGCTGGCAGGCCTCCGCCTCCGTGTCCTCCACGGACACGCCCAGCAGGACCACCAGCCCCGGTCGATCCAGCCGGCCGACCACCTCGCCGTCGACCGTGACGGAGGCGGACGTGGTGCGCTGCAGGAGTGCTCTCATGCCTCCATGGTGGCTCATCTAGGCTGGAGCGGTGAGTGATCTGTTCAGTGCCCTCAGCGGTTCCGGTGACGCCGAGGAGCCCGACGACGGCGCCTCCGAGGCCGTCCGGGCGCGCCCGGGCGCCCCGCTGGCGGTGCGGATGCGGCCGAGGTCCGTGGACGAGGTGGTCGGCCAGCAGCACCTGCTCCACACTGGGTCGCCGTTGCGCAAGCTGGCCGAGGGCGCCGGTGCCGGCCGCGGCTCGGGCGCCGGGCCGTCGTCGTTGATCCTGTACGGGCCCCCGGGAACCGGCAAGACCACGCTGGCCCACGTGATCGCCCGCGGTCCCGGACGCACCTTCGTCGAGCTGTCGGCCATCAACTCCGGCGTTAAGGACGTCCGGGCGGTCATGGACCGCGCCCTGGACGACCGCGACCTCTACGGCCGGACGACCGTGCTGTTCCTGGACGAGATCCACCGCTTCAACAAGGCCCAGCAGGACGCGCTGCTGCCGGGCGTGGAGAACCGCTGGGTGGTGCTCGTGGCCGCGACCACGGAGAACCCCTCCTTCTCGGTCGTGGCGCCGCTGCTGTCCCGGTCGCTGCTGCTGACCCTCAAGCCCCTGACGGACGCGGACATCGGGGACCTGCTGGACCGCGCCGTGACGGACGAGCGCGGCCTGAACGGCACGGTGGCGCTGGCCGAGGAGGCCCGGGAGTACCTGGTGCGGATGGCCCAGGGCGATGCCCGGCGCGCGCTGACCACGCTGGAGGCCAGTGCCGGTGTGGCGCTGGACCGCCGGGAGGAGGACGGCACCCCCACGATCACCGTGGAGGACGCCGCCCAGGCCATGGACCGCGCGGTGCTGCGCTACGACAAGGCCGGCGACCAGCACTACGACGTCATCAGCGCCTTCATCAAGTCCATCCGCGGCTCGGACGTGGACGCCTCCCTGCACTACCTGGCCCGCATGCTCGAGGCGGGGGAGGACCCCCGGTTCATCGCCCGCCGGCTGATCATCTCGGCCTCGGAGGACGTCGGCATGGCCGACCCCACCGCGCTGCAGACCGCGGTCGCCGCGGCGCAGGCCGTCCAGCTCATCGGCATGCCCGAGGGCCGGCTCGTGCTCGCCGAGGCGGTGGTGCACCTGGCCACCGCCCCGAAGTCCAACGCCTCCTACACCGCCATCAACGAGGCCGTGGCCGACGTCCGCGCCGGACTGTCCGGCGAGGTGCCCGCGCACCTGCGCGACGCCCACTACCCGGGTGCCGCCGGTCTCGGCCACGGAAGGGGGTACGTCTACTCCCACGACGCTCCGCACGGGGTGGCGCGCCAGCAGTACGCCCCGGACCCGTTGCAGGGCAAGGACTACTACCGGCCCACCCGCAACGGGGTGGAGCGGAACCTGGGGGACCGGGTGCAGAGCCTGCGGTCCATCATCCGCGGCACGCCGCCCCCTGCGCGCAAGCCCGACGAGCAGGGCGCCGAGGGCTGACACCGCTCCCGGTGGACGCACCCGCGCCCCGGGGGCCCGGCCGGACCTAGGATGGAGTCGATCCTGTCCGCACCGTCCGGGTCCGGGACAGTCCTCCCAGCGGCCCGGGGAAACCGGAGGCCGTCCCATGACCACTCCCGCCAACAACCCCGCGTCCCGCCTGGTGCCCAACACCGCGGAGGTCGACTACCGCATCCTCAAGACCGTGACCACGTACGAACAGGCCCAGGAACTCGTGGACCGGTTGTCGGACGGCGGCTTCCCGGTGGAGAAGACGCGGATCGTGGGCACCGGGCTGCGCTCGGTCGAGCAGATCACGGGACGGCTGACCACCGCCCGGGCCGCCGGCCAGGGTGCCCTCGGCGGCCTGTGGTTCGGCCTGATGATCGGCATCCTGTTCGTGATCTTCGCCCCGGAGTCCGGCCTGCTGATGATCCTGCTGGCCGTGGGCTTCGGTGCCGTCTGGGGGGCGATCTTCGGGGCCATCGGCCACGCCGCGACCCGCGGCAAGCGCGACTTCTCCTCGGTCCAGGTGATGGAGGCCGAGTCCTACGACGTGCTGGTGGAGGCCTCGCACGTCGCCCAGGCCGCCCAGGTGGCGGAGGGCCGGCCGATGCCCGAGACCCCCCGGGGCTGAGGGGCGCCCGAGCTGAGATGAGCCCGGCCGCCCCGCACGGTGCCGGCACGGACGGCCCCCGGGAACTGGTAGAGTAGTCCGCTGTCTGGCAAGCGCCGCCAGCATTCCCCCGTGGTGGACCGGTCCTCGTGGCCGCGGTCACCGCAGGTCCCGTCCCGGCCGGTCCGCTCCTGCGGACCGCCGACGTGCGGCGCTGCAGCGATGACGGGCAGCGGCATGCCCCTCAGCTCTCCGCAGGACGCGACGGAGGCCAGGTTCCGGTCTGTACTTGTCACACCGTGGGAGTCCCCACCTGTGCCTGGACCGGAGATCACACCAGAACCGTGCCGCCTGACAAGAAAGGTCCCTCGTGGCTTCCAACCTCCGTTCGCGCCGTACCGTGCGCCACTCGCGCGCCCTCGGCATCGCCCTGACCCCCAAGGCCGAGAAGTACATGGAGCGCCGTCCGTACGGCCCCGGCCAGCACGGCCGTGCCCGTCGCAAGGCAGACTCCGACTACTCGGTCCGCCTGAAGGAAAAGCAGCGCCTGCGCGCCCAGTACAACATCCGTGAGGCGCAGATGCGCCGCTACTTCGAAGAGGCCAAGCGCACCGAGGGCCTGACCGGTGAGAACCTGGTCGAGCTGCTCGAGATGCGCCTGGACGCCCTGGTGCTGCGCGCCGGCTTCGCCCGCACCATCGCCCAGGCCCGCCAGATGGTCGTGCACCGCCACATCATGGTCAACGGCGCCCGCGTGGACCGTCCGTCCTTCCGCGTGAAGGAGGGCCAGCTGATCCACGTGCACTCCCGCTCCGAGAAGATGGTCCCGTTCCAGATCTCCGCCACCGGTGCGCACCAGGAGGTCCTGCCGACCGTCCCGGGTTACCTGGACGTCGAGATCGACAAGCTGCAGGCCAAGCTGGTCCGCCGCCCCAAGCGCTCCGAGGTCCCCGTGACCTGCGAGGAGAACCTCGTGGTCGAGTACTACGCGCGCTGATCCGCACGTGACGCAGGACCCGGTCTCCCCGAGGGGAGGCCGGGTCCTCGGCGTTAACGGGGGTGCACGCGGTCCCGCGGCCGTGCGCCCGTGCCGGTTTCAGCGTCCGGCCCACGCCACCGGTAAGGTAGACCAGTCACCCCTCCGGAAAGGACCTGTCGTGATCAAGCGCGTACTGCTGCTGGGCGTCGGCGCCGCGGCCGGATGGCTCGGCCACACCGCCTACAGCAAGGGCCGCGATGCCGCCGCCCTCAAGGCCGAGGAGACGCTCCGGAACACCCTGAACCCGGAGAACATCGGCCGCAACGCCGGCCAGGCCGCGGCCACCGCCCTGGCCGCCAGCGCCCGGTCCTTCGCCTATCAGCTGCGCGAGGAGGTACCGGCCTGGAAGACCGTGTCCTCCACGCTGGCCGGTGCCGCGCCGCGGACCACGGCCGGGGATGTCCCGGCCGCAGCCCACGAGACCATCCCCGGCACCGCCACCTCCGCCCCCGCCGCGTCCGGCACCGCCGGCCGGTCCACCCGCCCCGACTCACGGAAGCAGTCATGAAGTCCCAGGAAATCGCCAGCCGCTGGCTGGAGTTCTTCGAGAAGAAGGACCACACCGTCGTCCCCTCGGCCTCCCTGGTCTCCCCGGACCCGTCGTTGCTGTTCACGATCGCCGGCATGGTCCCCTTCATCCCCTACTTCCTCGGGCAGGAGACCCCGCCGTACCCCCGCGCGGCCACCGTCCAGAAGTGCATCCGCACCGCGGACATCGAGGAGGTCGGCAAGACGGTCCGGCACGGCACCTTCTTCCAGATGTGCGGCAACTTCTCCTTCGGCGACTACTTCAAGGAGCAGGCCATCCCCTTCGCCTGGGAGCTGCTGACCAGTTCCCGCGAGGAGGGCGGCTACGGCCTGGACCCGGAGCGGCTCTGGATCACCGTCTACGAGGAGGACGACGAGGCCGAGCGGATCTGGCGGGATGAGGTGGGCGTGCCCGCCGGTCGCATCCAGCGCATGGGCAAGGCCGACAACTACTGGAACACCGGCCAGCCCGGTCCCGGCGGTCCCTGCTCGGAGATCTTCTACGACCGCGGGCCCGAGTACGGGGTCGAGGGCGGTCCCGCCGCGGACGACAACCGCTACATGGAGATCTGGAACCTGGTCTTCATGCAGTACCAGCTCTCCACGGTGCGCACCAAGGAGGACTTCGACGTCGCCGGGGAACTGGCGAACCGGAACATCGACACCGGGCTGGGCCTGGAGCGCCTGGCGATGGTCCTGCAGGGCGTGGAGAACATGTACGAGACGGACCAGGTCCGTCCCGTCCTGGACCGCGCCGCCGAGCTGGCCGGCCGTGAGTACACCTCCACCGAGGACCCCCGGGACCCGCACTACGCCGACGACGTCCGGCTGCGCATGATCGCCGACCACGTGCGCTCCGCGCTGATGCTCATCACCGACGGCGTGGTGCCGGGCAACGAGGCCGGCGGCTACGTGCTGCGCCGGCTGATCCGCCGCGCAGTGCGCGCGATGCGGCTGATGGGCGTCACCGACCCGGTGCTGCCCGAGCTGCTGCCCGTGTCCCGGGACGCCATGGTGGGCACCTACCCCGAGGTCGGTCGCGACTTCGAGCGCATCTCGCGGATCGCCTACAACGAGGAGAAGGCCTTCCTGCGGACCATCACCGCCGGCACCGCCCGCATGGACGGTGCCGTGGCCTCCGCCCGGGTCCAGGATCCCGAACGCCCGGGCATCTCCGGCGCCGACGCGTTCGAGCTGCACGACACCTACGGCTTCCCGATCGACCTGACCCTCGAGATGGCCGCCGAGGCCGGGGTCAGCGTGGACGAGGAGGGCTTCCGGAGCCTGATGGCCGAGCAGCGCGACCGTGCCCGGCAGGACGCCAAGTCCAAGAAGTCCGGCCACGTGGACGCCTCCGCCTACCGCGAGCTGGTCGCCGAGGGAGACACCGTCTTCACCGGGTACACCGAGCACACCACCGAGTCCCGGATCCGCGGACTGCTCGCCGGGGGCCGGCAGGTCGCCTCGGCGACCGCGGGCCAGGAGCTCGAACTGGTCCTGGACGCCACGCCGTTCTACGCGGAGTCCGGCGGCCAGGCCGCGGACACCGGCCTGATCACCGGTGACGGGTTCGTCCTGGAGGTCCTCGACGTCCAGGCCCCGCTGAGGGGGCTGAGCGTGCACCGGGTCAGGGTGCGGCAGGGCGAGGTGCCCGCGGGCGCCACGGCCGTCGGGGCCATCGACCTGCAGCGCCGCCTGGACGCCCAGAAGGCCCACACCGGCACGCACATCGTGCACGCCGCGTTGCACCAGGTCCTCGGTCCCGAGGCCACCCAGTCCGGGTCCTTCAACAAGGAGGGCTACCTGCGCTTCGACTTCCGCTGGGGCGAGGCGATGTCCGAGATGGCCCGCACCGAGGTCGAGGACGTCTCCAACGTCGCCATCCGGGACAATTACCCGGTGCTCACCCAGGAGATGTCCCTGTCCGAGGCACGCGAGCTCGGGGCGATGAGCCTGTTCGGCGAGAAGTACGGGGACCGCGTGCGCGTGGTCGAGGTCAACGGCGCCTGGTCGCGCGAGCTCTGCGGCGGCACCCACGTGGGCGCCACCGCGGAGATCGGCTCCCTGGCCCTGCTCGGCGAGCAGTCCGTCGGCTCCGGCAACCGCCGCGTGGAGGCCCTCGTCGGCCTCGACGCCTTCCGCCACCTGGCCACCGAGCGGACCCTCGTCAACGAGCTGACCGGCATGCTCAAGGTCCCGGCCGACCAGGTGCGGGACCGCGTGGCCGCCACCCTGGGCCGGCTCAAGGAGATCGAGAAGGAACTGGCCGCCCTGCGGGCCGCGCAACTGCAGGCCGAGGCCGGTCGCCTGCTCGACAAGGCCGTGGACATCTCGGGCGTGAAGGTGCTGGCCCACGACGCCGGCCAGGTCGGTTCGGGCGACGAACTGCGGACGCTGGCGCTGGACCTGCGCTCCCGGCTCGAGAACGCGAGCGGCAACGCCGCCGGCACCGCCGTCGTCGCGGTCCTGGCCGGTGTGGCCAAGGGCCGCCCGCTCGTGGTCGTGGCCACCAGCCAGGCGGCGCGCGAGTCCGGCCTGAAGGCCGGGGCCCTGGTGAAGACCGCCTGCTCCGTGCTCGGCGGCGGCGGTGGTGGCAAGGACGACGTCGCCCAGGGCGGCGGCCAGGACACCACCCGGATCCTCGAGGCACTCGAGGCCGTGAGGCAGTCCATCGTCGCGACCGTCCCGACCGCGGGCGCCGCGGGCGCGTGAGCGAGGCACCGCTGCCACCGCCCGTCCTCCCGCGTGGCGTCCGACTCGGGGTCGACGTCGGGCGCGCGCGCGTCGGGCTGGCCGCCTCCGACCCGGACGGCATCCTGGCCACGCCGGTGAAGACCCTTAGGCGCGACGCGCGGAAGGGGTCCGACCGGCGCATGATCGTCCGGGAGGCCCTGGACCGGGACGCGGTCACGGTCTACGTGGGCCATCCGGTCAACCTGCAGGGGCACCCCACCGCCTCCACCCAGGACGCCGTGGACTACGCCGGCGCGCTGGCTGCGGAGCTGTTCCGGGCCGGCAGCCGCGCCGGAGTCCGCCTGATCGATGAACGGCTGAGCACGGTGACCGCCCACCGGCAGTTGCACGAGGCCGGCCGGAACAGCCGGCAGCACCGTGAGGTCGTGGACCAGGTCGCCGCGGTGCAGATCCTTGAGCAGGCCTTGACTATGCAACAATCACTCCAGCGGGACGCGGGTCGTCCCGTCCCCATCCCTGCCGGTGATCCGAACGAAGGAGAGGACGTCACGCGTGACCAACCTGACTCCTGAAGACCCCGAGGACACCGGCGCGTCGGCGGACGCCCAGCCCGGGAACGAGTCCGCGGCGGAGAGTGACCCCGAGACCCGGGGGCATGGCTCCGAGGGCGGGGACAACCCCGACTCCGCCCAGGACGGCCAGGACCTGGACGAGGACCGCCGCCAGTACCCGGAACAGCGCGGCGAGGTCCACGGCGCGCCGGCGACCCCCGTCATCGTCCGGCCCTCCAGCCGGCAGGGGTACCAGACGGTGACCATCAACCCGGACCGCGCCAAGGACGCCGGCCAGCAGGCCAAGAGGGAGGCCCGGCGCAAGCGCCGCCGCCGGCGCAACATCGCCCTGGTCTCGGCCTTCGGCGTGTTCGTGCTGCTGCTGGTCGGCCTGTCCCTGGGGGTCCGGGGACTGCTTCCCTCACCGGCCGCCAAGGACTATCCCGGCCCCGGCGGTGAGGAGGTCGTCTTCACCGTGAACCAGGGTGAGGGCGCCCTGGCGATCGGCACGCGACTGGAGGACCAGGACATCGTGGCCAGCCGGGAGGCGTTCATCGAGGCGGTCAACCAGTCCCGGTCGGAGAACTCCATCCAGCCCGGCGAGTACCCGCTGCGGTCGCAGATGAAGGCCTCCGACGCCGCCGCCATCCTGCAGCGGGAGGGCGTGGGCCAGGTCCACTACGTGGCCATCAACCGGGGCATGCGACTGAACGAGGCCTTCGAGGCGATCTCCACCTCCACGGGCATCCCGGTGGAGGACCTCGAGGCCGCGGCGAAGGATCCCACGGAGTTCGGGCTGCCCGAGACGGCGCCCAGCCTCGAGGGCTACCTGGCGCCGGGGGAGTACCGCTTCGACATCGAGGCAGAACCGGCCGAGATCCTCACCCTGCTGACCGAACCGACCTTCGCCACCCTGGAGGCGGACGGCGTGACCGACGAGGCCGAGCAGCTCCGCACGCTCACGATCGCCTCGATCCTCGAGGCGGAGGCGCTGCCGAAGGACTACGCCACGGTGGCCGGGATCATCGAGAACCGCCTGCACCCGGACAATCCGGAGACCGACGGCAAGCTGCAGATCGACGCGACCGTGATCTACGGACTGGGCCAGCGCCAGCTCCAGTTCACCCAGGAGGAGAAGGAGGACGCCTCGAACGAGTACAACACCTACGTCCACCGCGGCCTTCCCCCCGGACCGATCGGCGCGCCGTCCACGGAGGCGATCGATGCCGCGTCCAGCCCGGAGGACAACGAGTTCTACTACTGGGTGACCACGAACATCGAGACTGGTGAGACGAAGTTCGCCCGGGACTACGCCACCCACCGGACGTACCAGCAGGAGTACCGGGACTACTGTGCCGAGAACAAGGAGATCTGTGGCTGAACCGGTGCACCGCTGGAACGCGGGCGTGCTCGGGCATCCCATCGCCCACTCGAAGTCCCCGGACCTGCACGCGGCGGCCTATCGCGTCCTGGGCCTGGACATCGACTACCGGGCCCACGACGTCACGCCGGAACACCTGTCCGGATTCGTGGCCGGGCTCGGTGACGCGGCCGCGTCGGGGGCGGACTGGCTCGGCCTGTCCGTGACGATGCCCCTGAAGGCCCCGATGGTCGGGCTCATGGACTCGGTCTCGCCCCGCGTGGAACGGCTCGGCGTGCTCAACACGGTCGTCCGTGGGGCCGACGGCTCGTTGTCCGGCCACAACACGGATGTCGACGGCATCGTCCGGTCCCTCGCCGCCGCCGGATTCGACCGGCGTGCCACGGGTGGCCGGATGGGCATCCTGGGCGGTGGGGGCACGGCCGCGGCGGCCATCGCCGCCGCCGCGCAGCTGGGACTGGACGGGATCGAGGTCTTCGTGCGGAACCCGGACCGGGCCGTGGGGCAGGCGACGCTGGCGCGCGCCTTCGGCCTGGAGGCCGCGGTGCGCACCCTGGCGGACTTCCCGGCCGCGGCGCCCGGGTTCCGCGCGGTCGTCTCCACGCTGCCGCCCCGTGCCGCCGACCCGACCGCGGCGGCGCTGGCCGCCGCCGGCCCCGCCGGCACGCGGGGGCTGCCGCCCCTGCTGGACGCCGCCTACGACCCATGGCCCTCGGCCCTGGCCGCGGCCTGGTCCGGTCGCGGCGGGGACGTCGTCAGCGGGCTGGAGATGCTGCTGTACCAGGCCGTCGAGCAGGTCCGCCTCTTCACGGCCCGCGTCCGGACGGGCACGGCCAAACCCGACTGGGCCGCCGTCACCGGTGCGATGGCCGCGTCGATCGGCCTGCCCGCGCGAGAGCCCGCGCCGCCGGCCGGGTCCTGATCCGTCACACCGTCCGGCGCGCCCGGCGGTGCGTGAGAGAATCAAGTCCATGGTGCGCTGGTTGACAGCGGGCGAATCACATGGGCCCGCACTCGTTGGAATCATCGAAGGGCTGCCCGCGGGCATCCCCCTGACGACCGCCATGGTCCAGGAGGCCCTCGCGCGCCGCCGGCTCGGCTACGGCCGAGGGGCCCGGATGAAGTTCGAGCAGGACCAGGTGACGCTGCTCGGCGGCGTCCGCCACGGCTCCACGCTCGGCTCGCCCGTGGCGATCGAGATCGGCAACACCGAGTGGCCCAAGTGGGAGAAGGTCATGTCGGCCGATCCCGTGGACGCCGAGGAGCTGGAGGGCCTGGCGCGCAACGCCGCCCTCACCCGCCCGCGGCCCGGTCACGCCGACCTCGCGGGCATGCAGAAGTACGGCTTCGACGAGGCCCGCCCGCTGCTCGAGCGGGCCTCGGCCCGCGAGACCGCCGCCCGCGTGGCCCTGGGCACGGTGGCCGGCTCCTTCCTGGCGCAGCTGGGCATCCGGACCGTCTCGCACACCACGGCGGTCGGCACCGTCTCGGTGCCGGAGGACTCGGCACTGCCGGGCCCGGACGACGTGGTGGCGCTGGACGCCGACCCGTTGCGCTGCTTCGACCAACTGACCTCCGACGCGATGGTGGCCGAGGTGGACGCCGCCCACAAGGAGGGTGAGACCCTCGGCGGCGTCGTCGAGGTCCTGGCCTACGGTGTGCCCGTGGGGCTGGGCAGCCACGTCCACTGGGACCGTCGGCTGGACTCCCGGTTGTCCGCCGCCCTCATGGGCATCCAGGCCATCAAGGGCGTGGAGGTCGGGGACGGCTTCACCACCGCAGCCCGCCGCGGCACCGCCGCCCATGACGAGATCATCCGGGGCCAGGACGGCCACCCGCTGCGCACCTCGAACCGCGCCGGGGGCATCGAGGGCGGCATGAGCACCGGGGGAGTGGTCCGCGTCCGCGCCGGCATGAAGCCGATCGCCACCGTGCCCCGCGCCCTGAAGACCGTGGACACCGCCACCGGACAGGACACCCGGGCCCATCACCAGCGCTCGGACGTCTGCGCCGTCCCGGCCGCGGGCGTCGTCGCGGAGGCCATGGTCGCCCTCGTCCTCGCCCAGGCCGTCCTGGAGAAGTTCGGCGGGGACTCGGTCGCCGAGACCCGGCGGAACCTGGACAACTTCGTGGCGGCCCTCGAGCCCCTGCCCGCACCGGAGCCCACCGGGGTCTCCGCTGCCGAGGCGCCGATGGGCGATCCGCTGCAGTGACGCCCGGACCAGTCCCGGCTGGCGCACCGGACCGGTTCCCCCGTCAGCGCATCGTGCTGGTCGGCCCCATGGGATCCGGGAAGTCGACGGTCGGCACCGTCCTGGCCCGTTCCCTCGGCCTGGCCCGGCTCGACGCGGACGAGCTCTTCGAGTCCGCCCACGGACCGATCCCGGACTACTTCGCACGCCACGGCGAGCCGGCCTTCCGACAGGCCGAGGAGGACGTGATCGGCCAGGCGATCAGCGGCGCCGAGCCCTGCGTGCTCTCGCTCGGCGGAGGCGCCGTGCTCAGCGCGCTGACCCGGTCCCGGCTGGCCGGGTCGCACGTGGTCTACCTGACGGTCGACGAGGCCGTCGCGCTGCGCCGGGTCGGCGGCGGTGAGGGCCGCCCGGTGCTGGCGGGTGACCCCGGTCGCACGTGGCGGCGCATCCTGTCCGAGCGCGAGGCACTGTACCGTGAGGTGTCGGACTGGACGGTGGACACCACCGACCGGTCGGCCGACGAACTGGCCCAGACCATCATCCGCCTCGTGCGCGAGGCCGAATCCGTTTCCCCCACCCCAGGAGCTGTCCATCCATGACCGAACCGAACGTGCCGCAGGCCGCTACGCCCGGGACTCCCACTCCGGCTGCCGATGACGCCACCGTCATCCCCGTCTCGGGTGGATCCGGGGCCGCGGCCTCCGGCGGGTACGACGTCGTCGTGGGCAAGGGGCTGCTGGCCCGGCTGCCGGAGATGCTCGGTGCCGGCGTGCGCCGCGTCCTGGTCATCCACCCGCGCGCGCTGCGGGCCACCGGTGACGTGGTCAAGGCGGACCTGGAGACGGCCGGCTACACCGCCCTGACCGCGGAGATCCCGGACGCCGAGGAGGGCAAGCACATCCAGGTCGCCGCGTTCTGCTGGCAGGTGCTGGGCCAGAACGACTTCACCCGCTCGGACGCGATCGTCGCGGTGGGCGGCGGCTCGGTGACCGACGTCGCCGGGTTCGTGGCCGCCACCTGGCTGCGCGGCGTACGGGTCGTGCACATCCCCACCACCCTGCTGGGCATGGTGGACGCCGCCGTGGGCGGGAAGACCGGGATCAACACCGCCGAGGGCAAGAACCTGGTCGGCGCGTTCCACCCGCCGGCCGGCGTCCTGGCCGACCTCGACACCCTGCTGACCCTGCCGCCGAACGAACTCGTCTCCGGGCTCGCCGAGGTGGTCAAGTGCGGGTTCATCGCCGACCCGACGATCCTGGACGTCATCGAGTCCTCGCCGCAGCAGGCCCAGAACCCCCACTCGGCCCAGCTGCGGGAGCTGATCGAGCGCTCCATCAGCGTCAAGGCCGAGGTGGTCTCCCAGGACCTGCGCGAGGCGGGGCTGCGGGAGATGCTCAACTACGGGCACACCCTGGGCCACGCGATCGAACTGGCCGAGCGCTACCAGTGGCGCCACGGGGCGGCCGTCTCCGTCGGCATGGTCTTCGCGGCCGAGCTCGCCCGCTCCGTCGGACGGCTGGACGACGCCACCGCCGACCGGCACCGCAGCATCCTGCAGTCCCTGGGCCTGCCCACCTCGTACGCGGCCGGGCGCTGGGAGACGCTGCTCGACGGCATCCGCCGCGACAAGAAGAACCGCGGCGACCAGCTGCGCTTCGTCCTGCTGGACGGCCTCGCCCGCCCGACGACCTACGACGTCCCGGACGCCTCGCTGCTGTTCGCCACCTACCAGGAGATCGCCGAATAACCGGACTCCGGTCATCGCCTAGAATGGTCGACTGGACTTCGAACGAGGCAACAGACGGAGAAGACTGTGGCAACCAGCAATGACATCAAGAACGGCACCGTCCTGAAGATGGACGGCCACCTGTGGAACGTGATCGAGTTCCAGCACGTGAAGCCGGGCAAGGGCGGCGCCTTCGTGCGCACCAAGATGAAGAACATCACCACGGGCAAGCTCGTGGACAAGACCTTCAACGCCGGGGCCAAGGTCGAGACCGCCACCGTGGACCGTTCGGACTACGAGTACCTGTACCAGGACGGCGAGGACTTCGTGTTCATGGACCTGGACACCTACGACCAGATCACGGTCTCCCCGGCCGTCGTCGGGGACGCCGCGCACTTCATGCTGGAGAACCAGAAGGTGACCATCGCCATGAACGAGGGCACCCCGCTGTACCTGGACATGCCGCCGTCGGTGGTCCTGGAGATCACCTACACCGAGCCGGGCCTGCAGGGGGACCGTTCCTCCGCCGGCACCAAGCCGGCCACGGTGGAGACCGGTTACGAGATCCAGGTCCCGCTGTTCGTGGACCAGGGCACCAAGGTCAAGGTGGACACCCGCACCGGTGACTACCTCGGCCGCGTGAACGACTGATCCGCCGGTGAGTGCACGAGGCCGCGCCCGCAGGCGCGCCCTGGAGATCCTGTTCGAGGCCGAGCAGCGGGGGACCACGCCGGATGAGGGAATCACCTCCCGCCGGACGTCGACGGAGCAGGTGATCAACCCGTACACGGTCGAGATCATCCACGGCGTGATCGCCGAGCAGGAGCGGATCGACGAGATCCTCTCCTCCTACGCCCAGGGCTGGACCCTGGACCGTATGCCCGCGGTGGACCGTTCGATCCTGCGCATCGGCGCCTGGGAGCTGCTGTTCAACGACGACGTCCCGGACGGCGTGGCCGTGGCCGAGTCCGTCACCATGGCCAAGGAGCTCTCGACCGACGCCTCCCCGGAGTTCGTCAACGGGCTGCTCGGCCGCATCCAGCAGCTCAAGCCAACCCTGCTGGACTGACGCCCGCCGACCCGACCGCGGCCAGCAGCTCCTGGCGCTGGCGGACCGTGGCCCGCAGCAGCCTGGACTCCTCGGCGGCATTGCGCTCCACGTCGTGTCCCCGGTCGAGCCGGTGCCGCACGGCGGCCAGCCTGCGGGCCGTGCGTTCGAGCTGCACCAGCTGGTCACCGGCGCCGGCACGGCGGGCCCAGCGCCGGGACTGGAGCCGGCCCGCCCGGGTGCCGAACATGACCGTCTCCTGGGGCAGCAGCCATCCGGTCCGCTCGTAGTGGGCCAGCTTCTCGTGGGCCAGGCGCCGCTCACCGCGCATCAACAGCAGCACGGCCGCGATCGCGGCGAGGAACAGCGGCACCTGCAGCAGCACGTAGAACGAGAAGAAGTCGTCGAAGAGCAGCGCGAGGCCGCCGTTCCACAGGACGTGCCCGAGGACGGCCGGGACCAGTCCCAGCAGGAACCATCCCGCCCAGCGGGCCGGGGCGGCGTGGGACCCGGGACCCATCCGGTGGGCGGCGATACCCAGGAAGAACCCGATCCAGACGGTGAACAGCACGTGGGCGAAGGGCGAGAACAGCCCCCGCAGCACGAACGTGACGGCCAGTTCCGGGCCCCATCCCACCTCGCCGTAGGCGGCGCCGAAGTAGAGGATGTTCTCGGTGAAGGCGAAGCCGGCGGCGACCAGCCCGGCGTAGACGACCCCGTCCACGGGCCCGTCGAAGTGTGAGCGCGCCGCCAGGAAGACGACGATCAGCCCGGCCCCCTTCATGACCTCCTCCACGACCGGGGCCTGGACCACCGCGCCGAAGGTGCCGGCGTCCAGGGCCGACAATTCGGCGAAGGCGGCCGTGAACACCTCCCCGAGCACGAGGGTCCCGAACACGGACACCCCGGCCCCCCACAGCAGGGCGAAGGCCAGCCAGCCCCGCGGTTCCGGATCCCACCGGTCGATCCACCACAGCCCGACCAGCACGATCGCCAGGGGGACGAGGGCGAGCAGCCCGACCACGAACAGGGTGTCCGGACCCAGTGCCGAGGCGAGGAACCGCGCCACCAGGACCGCGACGGCGGCGGTGAGCACCAGCAGGACGGTCACGGCGGCGGTGGAGCGACGCCGGCCGCGCTCGAGCTGACGGGGTGTGGGCGCGGTCGCGTAGGGGCTGGGCGCGGGCGGTTGCGGCCCGCGGCCGTGGACCTGCTGTGACATGCCTCCCATCCTGTCATCCCGGTCCGTCACGTCCCGTCTCGGCCCCGTGGCGGCGGGTCCCGGTGGTAGGGTTGTCGCCGGACCAGACACACCCCTACCGGGGTTGCGTTTCCTTTAAGTTCCGTCCTGTGAGGCGGGGAAGGAGGCATGTGTGCAGGCTGCACCCCGCGATGCGAGGACCGTCCTGTCCGCTGCGGACATCGATCGGGCACTGACCCGGATCGCCCACGAGATCCTTGAGGCCAACCGTGGCCCGGAGGGGATCGTCGTGCTGGGCATCCCCCGCCGGGGCGTGCCGCTCGCCGAGCGCATCGCCGCGAAGCTGGAGCGGATCGAGCCCGGCTTCGACGCCGCCGCCGCCACGGGCCAGCTCGACGTCACCCTGTACCGCGACGACCTGCGCCGCTCCACCTCACGCACCCCCGCCCCGACGCGGCTCCCGGCCTCCGGGATCGACGGCGCCGTCGTCGTCCTCGTGGACGACGTCCTGTACTCCGGGCGCACCATCCGGGCCGCCCTGGACGCCCTGAACGACGTCGGCCGGCCCGCCGCCGTGCGGCTGGCGGTGCTGGTGGACCGTGGCCACCGCGAGCTGCCCATCCGGGCCGACTTCGTGGGCAAGAACCTGCCGACCTCCACCGCCGAGCGCGTCCAGGTCCGGCTCCTGGAGATCGACGGTCCCGCGGGCACCGGTGAGGTCACCGAGGACGCCGTCGCGATCATGGACATCACCGACCCCGCCACGGCCGTGGGGGAGGGCGCCCGGTGAAGCACCTGCTCTCCACCCAGGACCTCTCGCTGGGCGACGCGCTGCGCATCCTCGACACCGCCGAGGAGATGTCCGCCGTCTCCGGCCGCGAGGTCAAGAAGCTGCCGGCCCTGCGCGGCCGCACTGTGGTCAACCTCTTCCTCGAGGACTCCACCCGCACCCGGATCTCGTTCGAGGCGGCCGCCAAGCGGTTGAGCGCGGACGTCATCAACTTCACCGGGAAGGGCACCTCCGTGTCCAAGGGGGAGTCCCTCAAGGACACGGTGCAGACCCTGGAGGCCATCGGCGCGGACGCGATCGTCATGCGCCACTGGGGCTCCGGGGCCGCCGCCCAGCTGGCCGGCTCCGGCTGGATCACCTCCTCGGTGGTCAACGCCGGCGACGGCACGCACGAGCACCCCACCCAGGCGCTGCTGGACGCGCTGACCCTGCGCCGTCACCTGGCCCGCCGCCACGGCACCGGCCCGCGCGGGACCGACCTGTCCGGGATGAAGGTCGTGATCGTGGGAGACATCCTGCACTCGCGCGTGGCCCGCTCCAACCTGTGGCTGCTCACCACCCTGGGGGCCGAGGTCACCCTCGCGGCGCCGCCCACGCTCATGCCCGTGGGCGTGGAGCAGTGGCCCTGCCAGGTGACCTACTCCCTGGACGAGGCCATAGCCGCCGGCCCCGACGCCGTGATGATGCTGCGGGTGCAGTCCGAGCGCATGCACGAGGCCTTCTTCCCCTCCGCCGCGGAGTACACCCGGTCCTGGGGGCTGACCGACGACCGGCTCGCCCTGCTCGAGTCCGCCGGCGCCGACGACGCCGTCATCATGCATCCCGGCCCCATGAACCGCGGGCTGGAGATCTCTGCCGCGGCGGCCGACTCCGTGCGGAACACGGCGCTGGAGCAGGTCGCCAACGGTGTCTCCGTGCGCATGGCCGTGCTGTACCTCGTCCTGTCCGGCACCGAGACCGCCGGCACCCCCGACCTCGTCCCCAGCGCCGCCAGGAGGCCTGAAGCGTGAGCCCCACCGCACCCCGATACCTGATCTCCGGCGGCACCCTGCCGGACGGCACCACGTCCGACGTCCTCATCGAGGACGCACTGCTGGCCGCGGTCGGGCCTGAGGCGCGCTCCCGCGCCGAGGCCGGCGACGGCCCGCTCGAGACCGTCGACGCCTCCGGGCGGATCGTCCTGCCGGGACTGGTCGACCTGCACACCCACCTGCGCGAACCGGGCCGGGAGGACGCCGAGACGGTGGAGACCGGGACCCGGGCCGCCGCCATGGGCGGCTTCACCTCGGTGCACGCCATGGCGAACTCGACGCCGGTCGCGGACTCCGCGGGTGTCGTCGAGCAGGTCTGGCAGCTGGGCCGGGAGGCCGGCTGGTGCGACGTGCACCCGGTGGGCGCCGTGACCGTGGGCCTGGCGGGGGCGCGCCTCGCGGAGCTCGGTGCCATGGCCTCCTCCCGGGCCGAGGTCCGCGTCTTCTCCGACGACGGGATGTGCGTCGCCGACCCGGTGCTGATGCGCCGGGCGCTGGAGTACGTCAAGGCGTTCGACGGCGTCGTCGCCCAGCACGCGCAGGAACCCCGGCTGACCGAGGGCGCGCAGATGAACGAGGGCGAGCTGTCCTCGGTCCTGGGCCTGTCCGGCTGGCCGGCCGTCGCCGAGGAGGCCATCATCGCGCGGGACGTGCTGCTGGCCCAGCACGTCGGCTCGCGGCTGCACGTGTGCCACGTCTCGACCGCCGGTTCCGTGGAGATCATCCGCTGGGCCAAGGAGCGCGGGATCGACGTCACCGCCGAGGCGACCCCGCACCACCTGCTGCTCACGGAGGAGTCCGTGCGCAGCTACGACCCGGTGTTCAAGGTGAACCCGCCGCTGCGCCGTGAGGCGGACGTGATGGCCCTGCGCGAGGGCCTGGCGGACGGGACGATCGACACGATCGGCACCGACCACGCCCCGCACACCGCCGAGACCAAGGAGTGCGAGTGGACGGTGGCGGCGATGGGGATGACCGGGCTGGAGACGGCCCTGCCCGTGGTCCAGCACGCCCTCGTGGACACCGGACTGATGGATTGGGCGGGCGTGTCCCGGATCCTGAGCTCGACGCCGGCGCGGATCGCCCGGCTCACGGACCAGGGCCGGATCTCGGCCGCCGGCGTCTTCGAGACCGGGGCCCCGGCCAACGTGACCGTCTACGACCCGCACGTCACCCGCACGGTGGATCCCGCCACTCACGCCACGCGCTCGAGGAACAGCCCGTACCGCGGCATGGAACTGCCCGGTCAGGTCACCGACGTGTTCAACCACGGGCACCCGGTGGTGCGTGACCGCGCCCTGGCCACGCCCCGCACCCACTAGAGAAGGACCCTCCCAGACGTGAACGACTACAGCGCCGAGTACACCCTCATCGGGATCCTGACGGTGATCGTGGTGATCGCCATCGGTGTCCTGATGTGGTGGGGCTGGCGCAACCGGAAGCGACGCCAGCAGGACATCCCCGCCCCGGTGCCGGTGCCCGCGCACCTGCTCGAGGCGGCGCCGTCGGCGGACGCGGAGGGGATGTACGTCAGCACCGTCCGCGGCCGCGACTACCTGGACCGCATCGCCGTGCACGGGCTGGGCCTGCGCACCAACGCCCGGCTCGAGGTCCACCCCGACGGGGTGGTCGTGCTGCGCGAGGGCAGCGCGAACTTCCTCATCCCCGCCGCGGACCTGCTCGAGGTCGGCCTGGACTCCGGCATGAGCGGCAAGTTCGTCGAGTCCGGCGGGCTGATCGTCATGACCTGGCTGCTGGGCGGCCAGGAGGTCACCACCGGGTTCCGCACCCGGGCCGCCCGAGACCGTGACCCGCTGCGGTCCGCGATCGAGCTCATCGTCCCCCACCACGACGGCGGCAACCGCGCCGCCGCCTGAACCACGACTTCCCCTCACCCCCACCAGCAGATGGAGTACCTTCCGTGAGCCTGTTGAACCCTGAACCGGCCCTTCTCGTCCTGGGCGACGGCACCGTCCACCGCGGCCAGGCCTACGGTGCCACCGGCACCACCCTCGGCGAGGCGGTCTTCACCACCGGCATGACCGGTTACCAGGAGACCCTGACCGACCCCTCCTACGCGCGGCAGATCATCGTGCAGACCGCGCCCCACATCGGCAACACCGGCGTGAACGACGAGGACGCGGAGTCCCGCGACATCTTCGCCGCGGGCTACGTGGTGCGGGACGCGGCACGCCGCCCGTCCAACTGGCGTGCCCGTCGCAGCCTCGACGAGGAGCTGGTGGCCCGCGGCGTCGTCGGGATCCAGGGGGTGGACACCCGGGCGATCACCCGGCACCTGCGCAGCGAGGGGTCCATGAAGGCCGGGATCTTCTCCGGCGAGGCCGCCCGGCGCCCCGAGGGCGAACTCGTCGCCGAGGTCCAGGCCCAGCCGCCGATGGCCGGTGCCCGGCTGGCCGAGCAGGTCACCACGGACGCCCCCTATGTGGTGGAGCCCGCCGACCACGGCTGGCAGGGCGAGCCCCTGCACGAGATCGCCGCGATCGACCTGGGGATCAAGGCAGCCACCCCGCGCCACCTGGCCTCCCGCGGCGTCCGCCTGCACGTGCTGCCGGCCACCGCGACGTTCGAGGACATCACCGCCCTGGACCCCGCCGGCGTGTTCCTGTCCAACGGCCCGGGCGACCCGGCCACCGCGGACGAGCAGGTGGCCCTGCTGCGCCAGGTCCTGGACGCCGGGATCCCGTTCTTCGGCATCTGCTTCGGCAACCAGGTCTTCGGCCGCGCCCTCGGCTTCGGCACCTACAAGCTGCCCTTCGGCCACCGCGGGCCCAACCAGCCGGTGATGCACAAGACCACCGGCCGGGTGGAGATCACCTCCCAGAACCACGGCTTCGCCGTGGACGCACCCCTCGGGGAGCCCGTCCAGGCACCCGAGTCCGCCTACGGCCGGGTGGAGGTCTCGCACTGGTCACTCAACGACCAGGTCGTGGAGGGCCTGCGCCTGCTGGACCGCCCGGCCTTCTCCGTCCAGTTCCATCCCGAGTCCGCCGCCGGCCCCAACGACTCGATCGACCTGTTCGACGCGTTCATCACCATGATGACCGAGCACTCCGCCGCCGGCGCCCCCCAGACCACCAATCCCGCTGAAGGAGCCTGAACCCAGATGCCCAAGCGCACCGATCTGCAGTCCGTCCTGGTCATCGGTTCCGGCCCGATCGTCATCGGCCAGGCCGCCGAGTTCGACTACTCCGGCACCCAGGCCATCCGCGTCCTGAAGGAGGAGGGCCTGCGCGTCGTGCTGGTCAACTCCAACCCGGCCACGATCATGACCGACCCCGAGCTGGCCGACGCCACCTACGTGGAGCCCATCACCCCCGAGGTGGTCGAGAAGATCATCGCCGTCGAGCGCCCGGACGCCATCCTGCCGACCCTCGGCGGCCAGACCGCCCTGAACACGGCGATCGCCCTGGACGCCAACGGCGTGCTGGAGAAGTACGGCGTGGAGCTCATCGGCGCCAACATCGAGGCGATCGAGCTCGGCGAGGACCGCGAGAAGTTCAAGGGCGTGGTGGAGCGCTGCGGCGCGGAGTCGGCCCGCTCCGTGATCGTCCACTCCATGGACGAGGCCTTCGCCGCCGCCGAGACGCTCGGGTACCCGATGGTGGTCCGCCCCTCGTTCACGATGGGCGGCCTGGGTTCCGGCATGGCCTACGACGAGGAGGACCTGCGCCGCATAGCCGGTGCCGGCATCCAGTACAGCCCGACCTCCGAGGTCCTGCTCGAGGAGTCCATCCTCGGCTGGAAGGAGTACGAGCTGGAGATGATGCGGGACCGCAACGACAACGTCGTGGTCGTCTGCTCCATCGAGAACTTCGACCCGGTGGGCGTGCACACCGGCGACTCCATCACCGTGGCCCCGGCCATGACCCTGACGGACCGCGAGTACCAGCGGATGCGGGACATCGCGATCGCCGTCATCCGCGAGGTCGGCGTGGACACCGGCGGCTGCAACATCCAGTTCGCGGTGGAACCGTCCACCGGGCGGATCGTCGTCATCGAGATGAACCCGCGCGTGTCCCGGTCCTCGGCGCTGGCCTCCAAGGCCACCGGCTTCGCCATCGCCAAGATCGCCACCAAGCTCTCCCTGGGCTACACGCTCGACGAGATCCCCAACGACATCACCCGGAAGACCCCGGCGTCCTTCGAGCCGGTCCTGGACTACGTGGTCGTGAAGGTCCCGCGCTTCGCGTTCGAGAAGTTCCCCGCCGCCGACCCGACGCTGACCACCACCATGAAGTCGGTCGGCGAGGCCATGGCCATCGGCCGCAACTTTACCGAGGCGCTGCAGAAGGCCCTGCGCTCCCTGGAGCAGAAGGGCGCCGAGCTGTCCTTCGTGCGCCCGGCCGTGGACGAGGTCCCCGCCCTGATCGAGCAGTCCAGGGTCCCGACGACGGACCGGCTGGCCCAGGTGCAGCGGGCCCTGCTGGGCGGCGCCACCGTCGAGCAGCTCTTCGAGGCCACCGCGATCGACCCGTGGTTCCTGGACCAGCTGGTGCTCATCAACGAGGTGGCGGCCGAGGTGGCCGCCGCCCCTGAGCTGAGCGAGCCGGTCCTGCGGCTGGCCAAGCGCCACGGCTTCTCGGACGCTCAGATCGGCCAGCTGCGGCATATGGACCCCTCGGTCGTCCGCGGCGTCCGCCACGCCCTCGGCGTGCGGCCCGTGTACAAGACGGTGGACACCTGTGCCGCGGAGTTCGAGGCCTACACCCCGTACCGCTATTCCAGCTACGACCTCGAGGACGAGGTCACCGCGCACGACAAGCCCTCGGTCATCATCCTGGGCTCGGGCCCGAACCGGATCGGCCAGGGCATCGAGTTCGACTACTCGTGCGTCCACGCCACGCTGGCCCTGCGCGCCGCCGGGCACGAGACCGTGATGGTCAACTGCAACCCGGAGACCGTCTCCACGGACTACGACATCTCCGACCGGCTGTACTTCGAGCCGCTGACCCTCGAGGACGTCCTGGAGGTCATCGCCGCCGAGGAGCGCAGCGGGGGAGTGCTCGGGGTGTTCGTCCAGCTCGGCGGCCAGACCCCGCTCAAGCTCGCGCAGCAGCTCGCGGACGCCGGCGTGCCGATCCTCGGCACCTCGCCCGAGGCCATCGACCTGGCCGAGCACCGCGGCGAGTTCGCCCGGGTCCTGGACGAGGCCGGGCTGGTGTCCCCCAAGAACGGGACCGCGGTGTCCTTCTCCGACGCCAAGAAGGTGGCGGACGAGATCGGCTACCCCGTCCTGGTGCGCCCCTCCTACGTGCTCGGCGGCCGCGGCATGGAGATCGTCTACGACGAGCCCTCGCTGTCCCGGTACATCGAGAACGCCACCGAGATCACCGTGGACCACCCGGTGCTGGTGGACCGGTTCCTGGAGGACGCGACCGAGATCGACGTGGACGCCCTCTACGACGGCACCGACCTGTTCATCGGCGGCATCATGGAGCACATCGAGGAGGCCGGGATCCACTCGGGCGACTCCGCATGCGTGCTGCCGCCCATCAACCTCGGCCCGGACACCCTGGACCGGGTCCGCGAGGCCACCCGCGGCATCGCGGCCGGCGTGGGCGTGCGCGGACTGATCAACATCCAGTTCGCGCTGGCCTCGGACGTGCTCTACGTGATCGAGGCGAACCCGCGGGCCTCCCGCACCGTGCCGTTCGTGTCCAAGGCCACCGGCGTGCAGCTGGCCAAGGCCGCGGCACTGATCGGTACCGGTCGCACGATCGCCGAACTGCGCGCCGACGGCATGCTGCCCGCCAGCCACGACGGCTCCTCGCTGCCGCTGGACGCCCCCGTGGCGGTCAAGGAGGCCGTGCTGCCGTTCGCCCGGTTCCGGACCCCCGAGGGCCGCGTCGTGGACTCGCTGCTCGGCCCCGAGATGCGGTCCACCGGCGAGGTGATGGGCATCGACAAGTACTTCGACACGGCCTTCGCCAAGAGCCAGTCCGCCGCCAACAACCCGTTGCCGACCTTCGGCAAGGTGTTCCTCTCGGTCGCCAACCGGGACAAGCGCGGGATCGTCATGCCGGCCAAGCGGCTGATCGACCTCGGTTTCACGATCGTCTCCACCGGCGGCACCGCCGAGGTGCTGCGGCGCAACGGCGTGCAGGCGGACGTGGTCCGCAAGATCGCCGACGCCGGCTCCGCGGAGGGGGAGGGCACCGTGCTGGAACTGCTCGGCGCCGGCCAGATCGCCCTGGTCCTGAACACGCCCTCGGGCGGGGACTCGCGCGGGGACGGCTACGAGATCCGGGCCGCGGCGACCTCCATCGGCGTGCCGATGATCACCACGCTGGCCGAGTTCGGCGCCGCCATCCAGGCGATCGAGGCCCAGCGCGAGTACGCGTGGGACGTCACCTCCCTGCAGGAGCACGACGCGCGGCTGGCCGCCGCGATCGGCCGCGCGGGAACCGGAGCGTGAGCGACCCCGCGGCCTCCCCTGCCGGCCGGGCATCCTTCGGTGCCCGGCTGGCAGAGGCCATGGACGCCGCCGGGCCGCTGTGCCTGGGGATCGACCCGCACCCGCAGCTGCTCTCCGACTGGGACCTGCCGGACACGCCGGTGGCCCTGGAGCGCTTCTCCCAGACGGCACTGGAGGCCGCCACGGGAACCGGTGCGCAACCCCTCGTGGCCGCCCTCAAGCCACAGGTCGCCCTCTACGAACGGCACGGTTCCGCCGGGCTGGCCGTGCTGGAACGGCTCCTGTCCGCCGCCCGCCGGGCGGGCGTGCTGACGATCGCCGACGCCAAGCGGGGTGACATCGGCTCGACGATGGCCGGGTACGCCCATGCCTGGCTCTCGGACTCCTCGGCGCTGGCCGCCGATGCCGTCACGCTCAGCCCGTATCTCGGCTACGGGTCGCTGGCCCCGGCCATCGAGCTGGCCGCGGCCACCGGGCGCGGCGTCTTCGTCCTGGCCCTGACGTCCAACCCGGAGGGCGCCTCGGTGCAGCACGCCACCGGGCCGGACGGCGCGGTCGCCCGGGTCATCGCCGAGGCGGCCGCCGCGGACAATGCGCGGGAACTGGCGCGGGCCCCCGGCCCGCAGGGCGGCCCGGCCGGAGCGCGCCCGGCGTTCGGCCCGGTCGGACTCGTGGTCGGGGCGACCGTCGCGGGCCAGGCCGCGGAGCTGGGCATCGACCTGGCGGGGGTGCGCGGCGCCCTGCTGGCGCCGGGTTTCGGGGCCCAGGGGGCCTCCGGGGCGGGGATGCGCGACGGGTTCGCCCGGGCGTGGCCGGGCGTGCTGGCCACCTCCAGCCGCGCCATCCTGCGGCAGGGGCCCTCGGTGGCGGGACTGCGCGGTGCCCTGGAGTCCGCGCGGGACGAGCTGGCGGGCTGATCTGGATCGACACGCCCACCGTGACCGGGTCGTCACCTACCAGAGGGTAGTCGGTGGCCGCAAGGGCCTCCGATCACCGTTGGATAAAGTTTCGGCGCGGGACCGCGTCCAGACCTGCCCCTGGCCGCGTGGGGTTGGTAGCTTTTCTCCAAGTCACGGCACCACTGCCGTGGCGTGTGGATCTAGCCCGAGGTGGTTCACCATGGCCCTCAAGGAACTGACGTCCGAAGAACGGGAAGCCGCCAGGAGCAAGGCGCTGCAGGCACGGACCGCTCGCGCGGATCTCAAGGAATCGTTCCGTGCGGGGAAGACCACCCTGCAGTCGGTCTTCGAGACGGCCGACGTGGACGACGCGATCGGCCGGATGCGCACCGTGGACCTGCTGCAGACGCTGCAGGGCGTCGGTGAGGTGCGGGCGGCGAAGATCATGGAGACGTGCGGGATCTCACCGAACCGGCGGCTGCGCGGCCTGGGCCGGAGGCAACGTGAGGCGCTGATCGCCTATATTGGCCGGTAGTCCCCTACCGACCAGGAGGTCCCGTGACCGAGCCGACCATCGGCAGATCCGTCGGCTCGGCTGGCTCTGCCGGCCCTGGCGTGCCCGCCGGGCTGGAAGACATCGAGCCCCCGCCCGTGCCGGGTGCCCGACCGGTCAGCCTGCGTCCGGAGCACGGCGCGGCCCCCGCCGGACACCGGCCGGGCATCACCGTGCTCGCCGGACCGACCGCCGTCGGGAAGGGCACCGTCTCCCAGTTCATCCGGGAGCACTATCCACAGGTATGGCTCTCGGTCTCCGCCACCACCCGGCCCCCGCGGCCGGGGGAGGAGGACGGCCGGCACTACTTCTTCGTCTCCCCGGAGCGCTTCGACGAACTGGTCGAGCAGGACCAGATGCTCGAGTGGGCGGTCGTCCACGGGGTCAACCGCTACGGCACCCGGCGGGACACCGTCCAGCGGGCGCTGGCCGACGGTCAGCACGTGCTGCTGGAGATCGACCTGCAGGGCGCCCGGCAGGTACGCGAGCGGCTGCCGGAGGCCACGTTCGTCTTCCTGTCCCCGCCGAACTGGGAGGAACTGGTCCACCGGCTGGTGGGCCGCGGCACGGAAACACCGGCCGAACAGCGGCGTCGGCTGGAAACGGCTAGAATGGAACTCGCTGCCGAGCCGGAGTTCGACGCCGTCGTGGTCAACGACACCGTGGAACGGGCCGCCCAGGAGCTGGTCCGCATCATGGGACTGGACCCGGACGACCGCCCCTGAGACGCGATCGAGGCAGCCACACAGACTGAGCCGCGGCTACAGCAGCGGACAACCGACAGACAACAGTGGAGATCCTGTGACCGAACAGTACGAAGGCATCGTCAACCCGCCCATCGACACCCTGCTGGAGAAGGTTGACTCGAAGTACGCCCTGGTGCTCTTCGCCGCCAAGCGCGCGCGCCAGATCAATGCCTACTACTCGCAGCTCCACGAGGGCCTGTTCGAGTACGTCGGCCCGCTGGTCGACACCAAGCTCAACGAGAAGCCGCTCTCCATCTCCCTGCGCGAGATCGAGTCGGACCTGCTCGAGGCCACCCCGATGACCGAGGAGCAGATCGCTGCCGAGGAGTCCGGTGACTTCGGCGCCTTCGACCTGCCCGGTTCCACGGACGCCGACTTCTCCGACGCCGGCTTCTCCGGCGAGGGCTTCCTGACCGACACCGAGGTGGCGGACGCGACCACCGACCCGGGCATCGCCACCGACGGGTCCCCGGTCGCCGAGGAGGCCATCAGCACCGACCTGGACGGCACCCCCACCGAGGGCACCGACGACGAGGCCGACCACCAGTCCTGATCACCCGATGAGGATCGTCCTGGGAGTCACCGGCGGGATCGCCGCGTACAAGTCCGCGCTGCTGCTGCGCCTGATGACCGAGGCCGGCCACACCGTGGACGTGGTCCCCACCCCGGCAGCCCTGGGCTTCGTGGGCAAGGCCACGTGGGAGGCCCTCTCCGGACGTCCGGTGCGCACGGACACCTTCGAGGCCGTGGAGACCGTCAACCACGTCCGGCTGGGCCGCGAGGCCGAGCTGGTCGTCGTGGCACCGGCCACCGCGGACGCCATGGCGCGCGCCGCCGCCGGGCTCGCCCCGGACCTGCTGGGCAACGTCCTGCTCACCGCCACGTGCCCGGTCCTGGTCGTCCCGGCCATGCACACCGAGATGTGGCAGAACCCGGCGACCGTGGCCAACGTCGCGACCCTGCGCTCCCGCGGCATCACCGTCATGGACCCGGACTCGGGCCGTCTCACCGGCCAGGACACCGGTCCCGGGCGCTTCCCGGAACCCGAGCGCATCTGGGCCGAGGCCCAGCGGCTCGCCCGGCCCACTGAGTCCCCCGAGGCCGGTCCGCTGGCCGGACGCACCGTCGTCGTGACCGCCGGCGGCACCCGTGAGGCGCTGGACCCGGTCCGCTACCTCGGGAACCGCTCCTCCGGCAAGCAGGGCGTGGCCCTGGCGCAGGCCGCCGCGGCCGCCGGCGCCACCGTCCGCTTCATCGGCGGCGCCATGTCCGTGGAACCGCCCGCCGGCACCGCCGTGACACGGGTGGAGTCCACCCAGGAGCTGCACGACGCGGTCATGGAGCAGTGTGCGGACGCCGATGCGCTCATCATGGCCGCCGCCGTCGCCGACTTCCGGCCCACCGAGTACGCGGACGCCAAGATCAAGAAGTCCGAGGACGGCTCCAGCCCCGTGATCCACCTCGAGCGGACCCCGGACATCCTCGCCGGAACCGTCCGGGCGCGGGCCGAGGGCCGGCCCATGCCCGGTGTCATCGTCGGCTTCGGCGCCGAGACCGGTGACGCCGAGCGCTCCGTGCTGGAGCACGGCGCCGCGAAGCTGGCCCGCAAGGGGTGCGAGATGCTCGTGGTGAACCAGGTCGGCCGGGACCTCGGCTTCGGCCAGGACGTCAACGAGGTCACCATGCTCTTCGCCGACGGCCGCGACCCGGTCGAGGCGGCCGGGTCCAAGGCGGACGTCGCGGCCGCCGTGGTGGACCAGCTGGCCGGGCTGCTCCGGGGCTGACGGCGACGCCCGGCCACCGGTGTCCGCGTCCGTGGCTAGGATGGTCGGGTGACTGACGCAGACAACACCGCAGACATGGCCCAGCCCCGTGAGGCCGCCGGCTTCGAGTCCTACGCGGGCGTCGGGGGAGGTGGACTGCGCCTGTTCACCTCCGAGTCCGTGACCAGCGGCCACCCGGACAAGATCTGTGACCAGATCTCGGACGCAATCCTGGACGCGATCATCGCCCAGGACCCCACCGCGAAGGTGGCCGTGGAGACCCTGACGACCACGGGTCTGGTGCAGGTGGCCGGCGAGGTGAACACCTCCGCCTACGTGGAGATCCCGCAGATCGTGCGCGAGACCATCCTCGGGATCGGCTACGACTCCTCCGCCAACGGCTTCGACGGCGCACGCTGCGGCGTGAACATCTCCATCGGCCAGCAGTCCTCGGACATCCACGCGGGCGTGTCCACCTCCCTCGAGGCCCGCGGCGGCTCCGTGGACGCCGTGGACCTCCAGGGAGCCGGCGACCAGGGCATCATGTTCGGCTACGCCTCGAACGAGACCCCCACCTACATGCCGACCCCGATCTTCCTGGCGCACCGGCTCTCCGAGCGGCTGACCACGGTCCGCACCATGGACGAGTCGCCCATGCCCTACCTGCTGCCGGACGGCAAGACGCAGGTCACCGTCGGCTACGGCGAGGACGGCCTGCCCAAGACCATCGAGACCGTGGTGGTCTCCACCCAGCACCTGCCGGACGTCACGCAGGAGCAGGTGAGGGCAGACGTGGAGCGGCTCGTCATCCGCCCGGTCCTGGACCAGTCCGGCCTCGACTACTCCGGGGCGCAGGTCATCATCAACCCCGGTGGTCCCTTCGTCATCGGCGGACCGGTCGGCGATGCCGGCCTGACCGGGCGCAAGATCATCGTGGACACCTACGGCGGCATGGCCCGCCACGGAGGCGGTGCCTTCTCCGGCAAGGACCCGTCCAAGGTGGACCGCTCCGCGGCCTACGCGATGCGCTGGGTGGCCAAGAACGTGGTCGCCGCCGGACTGGCGGACCGCGCCGAGTTCCAGGTCGCCTACGCCATCGGCAAGGCCCGCCCCGTGGGCCTGTACGTCGACACCTTCGGCACCGCGAAGGTCGACGAGGCCGCCATCATCAAGGCGGTCAACGAGGTGTTCGACCTGCGTCCGCTGGCCATCATCCGGGACCTGAACCTGTTGCGGCCGATCTACCGGAAGACCGCCGCCCACGGTCACTTCGGCCGTGAGGACCCGGACTTCACCTGGGAGCGGCTGGACCGCGTCGACGCCCTGCGCGCCGCCGTCGGCTGGTGACCGAGGAGCCCCTCTTCCACATCCCGGTGCCCGCCCCGGTGACCGGTCTGCCCGAGGTCGCCGGGGGCTGGCCGGACGACCCCGTGGCCCGGGTCCTGCTGGACTCCGGGGTTCCCCACCTGGACCGGGAGTTCGACTACCTGGTGCCCCATGCGCTCGACGACGAGGCCCGCCCGGGGGTGCGGGTGCGGGTGCCCTTCGGCCACCAGGACGTGCTGGGCTGGCTCGTCTCGCGGGGTTCCGAGCCCTCGACCGGTGCCAAGCTGCTGCCCCTGCGCGCGGTGGTCTCCCGCGAGCAGGTCCTCGCACCGGAGGTCCTGGACCTGGCCCGCGCCGTCGCCGCGCGGTACGCCGGGAACGTGGCGGACGTCCTCCGTGTGGCCGTGCCACCCCGCGTGGCCCGGGTGGAGAAGCAGATGGACGCCGAGGCCGAGGCCCCGGAGGCCGTGGGGACAGCAGAGCCCGACCACCCGGGTGCCACGGCTGAGGCCCCCGGTGCGGACGGCGCCGGCAGCGGACCGGAGGCCGGATCGCCCGTCGGACCGGTTGCCGAGGCACCCGCCCCGGACCCCGCCCCGGACCCCGTCTCGACCGTGCCGGCTGCCGCCGAGCCCGGGTTCCGGCCCGATGCCGGCAGCCGCTTCGACTGGACCCGTCTGGACGGCGCCACCTCGTTCTTCCGGCAGGTCACCGCGGGAGAGGGGCCCCGCGCGGCGGTGACCGTGCCGAGCGCCCACGGCAGCTGGGACTCCGCCACCCTGCTGACCGACGCGGCCGCGCGGACCGCCGAGGCCGGCCGGGCCGCCGTCGTGGTGGTCCCGGACCAGCGCGACCTGGACCGGCTCTGCCGGGCACTGGACCGCCGCGTGGGCGCCGGCGCGTACGCGCGGCTGACCGCCGACGACGGACCCACCCCTCGCTACCGGGCCTTCCTGCAGTTGCGGCGGGGTCAGCGGCGGATCGCGGTGGGCACGCGGTCCGCGATCTGGGCACCCGTGCCGGACCTCGGCCTGGTGGCCGTCTGGAACGACGACGACGCCCTGCACTCCGAACCGCGGGCGCCGTACCAGCACGTCCGGGAGGTGGCCCTGCTGCGCTCCGAGATGGCCGGGGCCGGACTGTTACTGGCCTCCACGTCGCGCACCCCCGAGGTCCAGCGGCTGGTCGAGTCCGGGTGGCTGGGGGAGCTGGGCGTGGACCGCCAGACGGTGCACGCCGCGACCCCGCGGGTCGTGGCCACCGCGGACTCCTGGGAGTCGGAGCGCGATCCGGTGCTGGCGCGCGCACGACTGCCGCAGGCCGCCTGGAAGGCCGCGCGGGAGGGACTGGAGGGCCGGCACGGCGAGCCCGGTCCCGTGCTCGTGCAGGTCGGCCGCAGCGGGTTCATTCCCGCCCTGAGCTGTCAGGACTGCGGGACACCGGCTCGCTGCCGGCACTGCACGGGCCCGCTGGGATACCCGGACCGGACGGCCTCCGCCCGGAACGAGACCGCGTGCCGGTGGTGTGGGCGGCGGGAGCGACAGTACGAGTGCCCCGAGTGCGGCAGCCACCGCCTGCGGGCCGGCTCCCGGGGCGTGGACCGGACCGCCGACGAGCTCGGACGGGCCTTCCCGGACACGCCGATCTTGTCCTCCTCGGGGGACCACATCCTCTCGACCGTGGACGGCACCCCGGCGCTGGTGGTCGCCACCATCGGTGCAGAACCCGTGGCCGAGGGCGGTTATGCGGCGGCGCTGCTGCTCGACGGTGACAACCAGCTCCAACGCGAGGGGCTGCGCACCCCGGGGCAGGTGCTGTCGCGGTGGTTCGCGGCGGCCGCCCTGGTCCGGCCGCGCCAGGACGGGGGCGTGGCCGTGGTCACCGCGTCGCAGGAGGACGTGGTGGGAGCCCTGGTGCGCATGGACGCCGCCGGGTACGCCTCGCGTCAACTGGCCGAGCGCCGTGAGCTCGGGCTGCCGCCGGCCGTGCGGATGGCCGAGGTGTCCGGACCCGCCGACGCCGTGGCCGCGTTCATGGACCTCGTGGGCCCCCTCGGTGGGCCGTCCCCCCTGCCCTGGGTGGGACCGGTCCCGGTGGGCGACGACGCAGGATTCGGGCACGCGGACGGATCTACCGGTCCGGTCCGGCACCGGGCACTGCTCTTCTTCCCCTATTCCGCAGCTCGGCGGGTCGTCGAGTCGTTGCGCGCCGCACGGGCGGCGGCCAGCGCCCGGCGGTTGACCGAGCCGGTGCGGTTGCGGATCGACCCGGTGGACCTGCCGTAGTCCATCCCGCGCGGTGGTGATCAGTCGGTCCGCAGGAAGTCCCGGATCACCCCGGCCGTCTCCGGGGCCCGTTCATAGTGGATGAGGTGCCCGACGCCGTCGAACACCTCCAGGCTGACCCGGGGAGAGACCTCGCGGATCCGACGGGCCAGGTGTTCCTGGCCCGCCACGGAGCCCAGCTCGTCCTGGGCGCCCGCCACGAGGAGGACGGGCAACGCCAAGCGATCGGCGACGTCCAGGGCCGTTCCCCTGATCGACGCGCGATACGACTCCACCAGCACGCGGCGGTGGTCGAACGCGGAGAAGTACCTCTGATGCTGGTCGTGGAGGTACGCGAGCGTATGACGGTCCTTCGTCTTGGCCATCACCGTTCCCGTGAACCAGACGACCACCGGGGAGGACAGCAGGGCCATGCCCAACGACTCGGGCAGGGCCGCGGAGGCCGCGTAGTAACCCTGGGCCAGACGCGCCAGCGTCCGTTCTGAGCGGGTGCCGTCGACGGACAGGGCCGGCTCGCAGATCGGATTGACGAGGATGAGCTCGCTCCACCGCGACGGCTGCTCCGCGGCGAGGTGAGCGGCGACCACGGACCCGAAGGAATGGCCGAGCAGCACGGGCCTGGCCGCCGCCTCCGGTGCCGTGGCCGGGCGCCCTGCGTCGGGTATCGGGACCAGGCCCAGCGCGTGCACCGCAGCGCCCACGGCCGTGGCGTAGTGCGCGACGGTGTGCTCGGCGTCCGGGAAAGCGGGGGAGTGCCCGAACCCGGGCAGCTCGGGGAGGTAGAACTCCATCTCCGGGAGGCAGTCGGCGAGCAGCGTCAGCCCATGGTGATCGCCTCGGAACCCGTGGATCATGACCACCGGTGTGGTGGGTCCTTCTGCGCTCTGGCGGGGTGCCGTCGCGTAGTGCCAGACGGCGATCGGGGTGGCACGGCCAGAGACGGGGTCCGGCACCTCGACGATCCGCCGTTCCGGGGTCCTAGCCCGGTGGCCGGTGATCACCGCGGTGTCGCGCGGGGCCGGAGGGACGAGGAGGCGATCCCTCCACCGGATGGGCAGTGGGCGCCTGCCGCCTGGGGTCCGCTCGGTGTTCACACGGTCAGCCTACCGATCCGTCGTGGTCAGACGGTGAACGGCGGACTAGGTCAAACTCCCCATCCTCGGCCGATGAAGATGGGGGATTCGCCCGATCCACCGCCCGAGGCGGACTCCTAGCGTTGGTTCCGGAAGCATCAGCCGATCTGGAGAGCGACGAGGACCATGGACTTCGACTTGGCGGTACTGGCGGGAGTGATCTCCTCCATCGTCTTCGTCGGCAGCGTGCTGCCGATGCTGATCAAGGCCGTGCGGACCCGGGACCTGGCGTCGTACAGCCTGGGAAACCTCTTGCTGGCGAATCTCGGCAACGTCGTGCACTCCGTCTACGTGTTCAGCCTGCCGACCGGTCCCATCTGGGCCCTGCACGGCTTCTACCTTCTGACTTCGGCCTTCATGCTCGTGATGTACCTGCGCCATCGGGAACCACGGCCCCGGGAGGGGCTCGGCCATGATGTCTCCTCTGACGTCCTTCGGACCGACGGCCGCGTGGGCTCGGGATCTGAGGACGCCGGTCGGGCAGCGGCGGGACGACCCGCGGGCGGCCTCCAGGCAGTCGGCGCCCTCCGATAGCGGCGGGGTTAATGGGCCCAGCGCCTCATCCGCCGGCATCGTCGTGGGGCGGCAGGTCAGTCTTCGATGAAGGGGTTGGCGCACGCCCAACCGTCGGGGTTCTGGTGGCAGTCCTCGGCGACGTTCTTGGCCTCGGATCGCCAGATGTCGGCTTCCACCGGGGTGCTGGGCACACTGGCGGTGCCGGGAATGGCGATCCAGGGACCACCGTTGACGGAGAACTGTCCCCGGTAGGCGGTGGCCACGGTGACCGGGAAGGTACCGGTCTGCTGATAGGCGTGGGACGTGGTGGTCTCCTGGTTGAACTCGCGCTGCGGCCCTCCCGGGGTGGTACTGACCAGCGGGGCACTGCCGTCGCCGTAGGTGAACGTCCACTGCACCGGGATCGCCTGGATGGCGACCTGCTGGCCCAGCATGGTGGTGTTGAGGGTCTGTGACTCCTCGGTGGCATAGAAGTTGGTGTTGGCCCGGATCAGCCCGAACCCTCCGGAGTCCGACTCGATCTTCGAGGGGGCGATGTCCAGACGCCGGAAGTCAGCGAGCGTCACGACGGGCATCGGTGGAGCCTCCGGCTCGGCCTCTGCTGGATCACTGATGACCGGGTCCGACGCTTCGGAGCAGAACGGTTGTCCGAAGCGTTGTAGCGAATTGGTGGGATCAGCACGTTCATAGCGTGCCCGGATGACGTACTGGCTTCCATCCTCGGTGCACAGGGTCTGCTCGATTTCGAAGCAGTCGATGTACCCTGTTCCGTCGTTTTCATGCCCCCCGAGGCAAAAGGGTTGAAGTAGCTCTACATATTTAGACTTGAGCCCGGTATTCGCCTTAGACCTGGAATTGGACTCAGATGACTCCGTACTTTCAAGGTCCACGGCCTTATCTCCAGTTGCCGCTTGATCCCGCTCGACTTTCACATCCGCACTGGCATCTCCCGTGTTGGCCTTAATGCGGCTGAACGGATCGTCATTATCGGCAACAGCCGTCATTGAACTAGCGGTCAGCAGTGCAGGAATTGTGCATGCAACCAACAACCTGGTCAGAGCTCCAGTCTTCATTGCACGCTCATGTCTTCAATCTGCCACTGCCCGCCGGAGTATCTGGCGCCGGCACCCCAGCCGACGTCTTTGCTTCCGTCACCCGAAGCCGACTCCACCCTTGAACCGTCGGGCCGGTAGACCTCACCGGGCGCCTCCGAAACCATCAAGATTGCCCGTCCACCGAGATTGTTGTTATCTAGCGAACTAAACGCGACCTCCATTTCTGTTTCTCCTATGTCTGCCCAACCGTCAGCCCTATAAATTGCTGGCCAGTTCTTGATCAACTCTTCACACAAGGCACAGTCTTCGGTCGAGATTGCTCGCAGTGGATCAGGGTCACCAGTCAGCTTGAGGTACCGCTCTGCTTCCCACCAATACTCCAGGGCGGCCTCCAGGCCTTCCTGTGTCTGCTCCTTGGCGGCAGTCGGCATCTGGGGTACCGGCACGTTCTGGGCGGGCCCGTCGGAGGAGGCCGGGACGAACTCACCGTCCGCCGCGTCCTGGGACGCCGTCGAGGACCTCGAGGGCGCTGCTGAGTCCTTCGCGTCCTCGGATGCACTCGGTTCCGGTGAGGCCTCGCTCGACGCCGAGGCCGTGCTCGCCGGAGCGCCGGTGTCCGGATCGTCGGCCCCACCGCCGCAAGCGGTCAGCGCCAGGGCCAGTACCGCCACCGCAGCACCCGCCCGCGCGGTCCGGCGACTCATCAGCAACGTGCTCACAGGTTCAGTCATGGAGGAACCCCCCGTCAGGCCACGAGGCCAGCCACCGGAGCCGCGCTCGCACGCCCCGGCCTGCCATCCCCACAGCAGTTCAAAGAGCCTAGTCATCCCGTGTCCCAGGCCACACCCGACATTCAAACACAGCCGCCCCATCCGCTGTCCGCCCTGTCCACAGCCGGTATCCTGCCGCCATGCCTCCCAGCGCCGTGATCAGCATCGACCAGGGCACCACCTCCACCCGCGTCGTGGTGATGGACCAGTCCGGCTCCATCATCGCCAGCGCCCAGCGCGAGCACCGTCAGCACTTCCCGCGCCCGGGCTGGGTGGAGCACGACCCGGTGGAGATCTGGGAGAACACCCGGGAGCTGAGCGGCCTGGCACTGACCCGCGCCCGGATGCGCCCGGGGGACATCGCCGCCGTCGGGATCACGAACCAGCGCGAGACGACCGTCCTGTGGGACGCGGTCACCGGCCGGCCCGTCCACCGGGCCCTGGTCTGGCAGGACGTGCGCACCGACGCCCTCATGGCTCGGCTCCGCTCCGACGGACACGAGGACGCGGTCCGCGCCCGCACCGGACTGCCCCTGGCCTCCTACTTCGCCGCGGGCAAGATCGCCTGGATGCTGGAGAACGTCCCGGAGGCCGCCGACCTGGCCCGCAACGGCCGCCTGCGCGCCGGCACCATCGACAGCTGGCTGCTGTGGAACCTCACCGGCGGCACGGACGGTGGAGTCCACGCCACGGACGTCACCAACGCCTCGCGCACCCTGCTCATGGACCTGGACACCCTCGACTGGGACGAGGACCTCGCGTCGGTCTTCGGCATCGACCCGGACCTGGCCGCCTCGATGCTGCCCCGGATCCACCCGTCCGTGGGAGAGTTCGGCACCATCGTGGGGGCCGAACCACTGAACGGCGTCCCCGTCTGCGGCATCCTCGGCGACCAGCAGGCGGCGACCTTCGGCCAGGCGGCCTTCGACCGCGGGGACGTCAAGAATACCTACGGCACGGGATGCTTCATGCTGCAGAACACCGGCACGACGGCGGAACCCTCCTCCCACGGACTCGTCACCACGGTCGCCTACCAGGTGGAGGACGCGCCGGCCGCCTACGCGCTGGAGGGTTCCGTGGCCGTGGCCGGTTCACTCGTGCAGTGGCTGCGGGACAACCTCGGCCTCATCCGCACCTCGGCCGAGGTCGAGGCGCTCGCGGGCACCGTGGAGGACAACGGGGGCGTCTACTTCGTACCCGCGTTCTCCGGTCTCTACGCCCCGTACTGGCGCCCCGACGCCCGCGGGCTGATCGCCGGACTGACCGGCTATGCCACGGCGGGCCACCTGGCCCGAGCGGCCCTGGAGGCGACCGCCTACCAGTCGCGGGACGTGCTGGAGGCGGTGGTGGCGGACACCGGCCAGCGTCCTGAGGAACTGCGGGTGGACGGTGGCATGACCGTCAACGACGACCTGATGCAGTTCCAGGCCGACATCCTGGGCGTCCCGGTGGTGCGTCCGGAACAGGTGGAGACGACGGCGGTCGGGGCCGCCCATGCCGCGGGACTCGCCGCCGGCGTGTGGTCGGGCCTGGAGGAACTGGCCGGACTCTGGCGCGAGGGCGGCCGCTGGGAGCCGAGGATGGACGCCTCGCACCGCGAAGGACTCCTGTCCGGTTGGCAGAAGGCCATCAGCCGGTCGATGGGCTGGATGACGGAGCCGGCGTCGGAACGCGCCTGAGCGTAGGGCCGTGCCGGGTCCGGGGAACTGGCCCTGGTGTCCCGTGCTCGCGGCATTGAACGCCGCAGGGACCGCGCGCACACTGTGCCTGTCAACACCTTCCCTGGTCCCCGGGGCCAGGCGTGTACTAGGCGGTAGAGATGGACCTCCAGGCCGTGCGGCGGATGGCGTGGCCGCTCTTCCTCGTCGGTGCCCTGCTGTTGCTGGGTGCCGGCAACGAACTGCTGTACGGGATCACCATCCCGGCGCTCGCCCTCATCCTGGTGCTGGTCGTCCCGGGGGACAGGCCCCGGCTGGCGATGCGCGTGGACTGGCCCGACCTCGCCGTGGTGGCAGTGCTGTACACCGGGGTCGTGGCGCTGTTCTGGCTGGCGTTCCGCGTGTTCACCCAGCAGAACACCCTGGGCCTGTTCCTGTGCTTCGCGGCCGGGATGCTGCTGGGCGTGGTGGGACCGGTCGTGTACACGACCTGGATCCGGCGCAGGGCGTTGGCCGAGCTCGGGTTCCGCCGGGACAACCTGCGTCAGGCGCTCATCCTGGGACTCGTCCTGGCGGCCGTGCAGTTCCTGCTCACGCTGTGGGGTTACGCCCTGCCACGTCCGGTGGACTGGGTCCCGTTGCTGTTCCTTGCCCTGACCGTCGGTCTCTTCGAAGTGGTCTACTTCCGCGGTTTCGTACAGACCCGGTTGGAGGCCTGCTTCGGTTCCGTGCCCGGCGTGGGCGGTGCTGCAGCCCTGTACGCCGCCTACCACATCGGCTACGGCATGGGCCTGCGGGAGATGGTGTTCCTCTTCGGGCTCGGTGTGGTGTATTCCACCGCATTCGCCGTGGTGCGCAACGTGGCCGTCCTCTGGCCCCTGCTGGTCCCGATGGGGTCCTTCTACAGCAACCTGCGCGGCGGGGACATCGTGGTGCCCTGGGCCGCGATCCTGGGCTTCGCCGACGTGCTGGCCGTGATGGTCACCGTCCTGTGGTTCGCGGCCAGGAGCGAGCGGGGTCGACGGGACGGCACGGGCACGGTCCGTCGTGGCGGGCCGGCTCACCGCCGGCAGCCGCCGTAGGCGCGGTTCCGAGGCGACAGCCGCCGCGGAGTAGGATGGGCGGGCGCGTCGAGCGCCCGGTTGACGGGCCGGCGTCGTGATGTTGACACCCCGTTTCCACCGCACTTCAAGGACAGGACTTCCGTGAGCCAGGCAGCGCAAGGTACTCCCCAGGACCCCGTGACGGGGCAGGCCACCCAGGCCGCGCCCGAGGAGTACTCGTTCCGGGCCCTAGAGGACCGCTGGGGCGGTTACTGGGAGAAGCACGAGACCTTCGCGCCGCTGGACGACGGGTCCGCGGAGCGCCGCTACGTGCTGGACATGTTCCCCTACCCGTCCGGTGACCTGCACATGGGCCACGCGGAGGCCTTCGCCATGGGCGACGTCGTCGCCCGGTACTGGACGCAACTCGGCTACGACGTGATGCACCCGATCGGCTGGGACTCCTTCGGGCTGCCCGCGGAGAACGCCGCCATCAAGAACAACGCCCACCCGGCCGAGTGGACCTACCGGAACATCGAGACGCAGAAGTCCTCGTTCCAGCGCTACGCGATCTCCACCGACTGGTCCCGCCAGCTGCACACCTCCGACCCCGAGTACTACCGGTGGACCCAGTGGCTGTTCCAGCAGTTCTACGCCAAGGGCCTGGCCTACCGGAAGGACTCCCCGGTCAACTGGTGCCCGAAGGACCAGACGGTGCTGGCCAACGAGCAGGTCGTCAACGGTGCCTGCGAACGCTGCGGCACCCAGGTGACCAAGAAGTCCCTGAACCAGTGGTACTTCAAGATCACCGACTACGCCGATCGCCTGCTCGAGGACATGTCCGAGCTGGAGGGCCACTGGCCCGATCGCGTGCTGGCGATGCAGCGCAACTGGATCGGCCGCTCCGAGGGCGCCCACGTGGACTTCCAGGTCGAGGCGCGCAACGGCCAGCCCGGCCAGTCGATCACCGTGTTCACCACCCGCCCGGACACCCTGTTCGGCTCGACCTTCATGGTCGTGGCCGCGGACGCCGACCTGGCCCTGGAACTGGTGGACCCGGAGTACCGCGAGGCCCTGGAGGCCTACCGCGAGGAACTGACGCACGTCTCGGAGATCGAGCGGCAGTCCACCGAACGCTCCAAGACCGGGGTCTTCCTGGGCCGGTATGCCGTGAACCCGCTGAACGGCGAGCGGCTGCCGATCTGGGCCTCCGACTACGTCCTGGCCGACTACGGCACCGGCGCCATCATGGCCGTGCCCGCCCACGACCAGCGCGACCTGGATTTCGCCCGCGCGATGGACCTGACCGTGCGCATGGTCGTGGACACCGGTGAGGAGGACCCGGCGGTGTCCGGTGTGGCCACCACCGGGGACGGCACCCTGGTGAACTCCGGCGAGCTGGACGGCCTGGACAAGACCGCCGCGATCAGCCGCGCCATCGAGATCCTGGACGGCCGGGGTACCGGCCGCGGCACCGTGAACTTCCGCCTGCGGGACTGGCTGCTGTCCCGCCAGCGGTTCTGGGGCGCACCGATCCCGATCGTGCACTGCGCCGGTTGCGGCGAGGTCCCCGTGCCGGAGGACCAGCTGCCCGTGCTGCTCCCGACCGACGTCACCGGGGAGAAGCTGGCGCCGAAGGGCAAGTCCCCGCTGGCCGGCATCGAGGAGTGGGTCAACACCACGTGCCCGTCCTGCGGGGGCGCGGCGCTGCGGGACACCGACACCATGGACACCTTCGTGGACTCGTCCTGGTACTACATCCGCTACGCCTCGGCCCACGACGACACCCAGGCCTTCGACCGCGACGCCGTGGATCGCTGGCTGCCGGTGGACCAGTACGTCGGCGGCGTGGAGCACGCGATCCTGCACCTGCTCTACTCGCGGTTCTTCACCAAGGCGCTCTACGACATGGGCCTGGTGTCCTTCACGGAGCCGTTCAAGGCGCTGCTGAACCAGGGCCAGGTGCTCAACGGCGGCAAGGCCATGTCCAAGTCGCTCGGCAACGGGGTGGACCTCGGAGAGCAGCTGGACACCTTCGGCGTGGACGCCGTGCGCCTGACGATGATCTTCGCCTCCCCGCCAGAGGACGACGTGGACTGGGCGGACGTCTCGCCGTCGGGCTCGGCCAAGTTCCTGGCCCGCGCGTGGCGGCTGGCCCAGGACGTGCAGTCCGCCGGCGCGGCGCCGGGCACGGATCCCGACGGCGGCGTGAAGTCCCTGCGCCAGGCCACCCACCGCACGGTGGCGGATGCCGCCCGGTTGCTGGACGAGCACAAGTTCAACGTGGTCATCGCCCGGACCATGGAACTGGTCAACGCCGCCCGCAAGGAGATCGACTCCGGTGCCGGGGCGGGCGACCCCGCCGTCCGGGAGGCCGTGGAGGCCGTGGCCGTGCTGCTGAGCCTGTTCGCCCCCTACACCGCCGAGGACATGTGGGCCCGGCTGGGCCACGAGCCGTCGGTGGCCCGGGCCGGCTGGCCGGCCGTGGACGAGGCGCTGCTGGTGGAGGACACCACCACCGCCGTGGTCCAGGTCAAGGGCAAGGTCCGGGACCGCCTCGAGGTGGCCGTGGACATCTCCGCGGCCGATCTGGAGGCGCTGGCGTTGGCGTCCGAGGCCGTCCAGCGGGTCCTCGACGGGGCTGAGGTCCGCAAGGTCATCGTGCGCGAGCCGAAGCTGGTCAACATCGTCATCTGAGACCCAGAGCAGGCGACCCGGGGCCGTGGTGCCCCGGGTCGCCTAGGTTAAAGCCGGAACCGTCGGGCGTTGAAGGGAGTGCGCGTGGTCGACATCGCCGAGTGGCAGGCCGCCATGCTCGTCCGGATCCGCCAGCTGCGGGCCTCCCAGAGCGGCCGGGTCCGGCTCGGACTCCGCCCGCCGCGGAAGGGGCGGACCGCGATCGTCACCGACTCCTCGGCCTCGATCCCGGCCGAGGTGCTCGCCCACCCGCTGGCCCGCGGCCTGCGCCAGGTGCCCATGCCGGTGATGATCGGTGACCAGATCTACACGGACGGCACGCCCGACCTGCTGCGGGAGCTGCCGTTGGCCCTGGCCGCCGGGACACCCGTGAAGACCTCCCGGCCCTCACCCGGTGCGTTCAGTGCCGTGTACCAGTCGCTGGCCGAGGCCGGTTTCGAGCAGATCATCTCCGTCCACCTGTCCGGCAGGCTGTCCGGGACCGTGGAGGCCGCGCGGTTGGCCGCGCGGGAGTCGCTCATCCCCGTCTCGGTGGTCGACTCGCACACGGCCGGGTTCGCGCTCGGAACGGTGGTGATCGACGCCGTGATCGGGGCGGGCTTCGGCGTGGCCCCGGACCAGCTGGTGTCCGTCGTGGACGCGGCGAGCCAGGACTCCGGGGTGTTCTTCACCGTGCCCAACTTGGAGCAGTTGCGCCGGGGCGGTCGGATCGGGACGGTGGCGGGTCTGCTGGGGTCCCTGCTGCACGTCAAGCCGGTGCTCACGCTCGAGGACGGGGTGGTCTCCCTCGTCGACCGGCCGCGCACCACGGCCCGGGCGACGGAGCGTCTGGTCGAACTGGTCCGGGAGGCGGCGCAGGACTCGGACACGCCGGGGCCCTCCGAGCGCATCGCGGTCCACGGCTTCGGCAACCAGGAGGCCGCCCACGAACTGGCCGGCCGCCTGCAGAGCCTGTCCGCGATGCCCGTGCCGGTGATCCGGCTCCCTGCGGTGCTGGCCGCGCACCTGGGCCTGGGGGCGCTCGGGGTCACGATGAACCCGGTGCCCACTCCACAGCCCGCCTCCTGACGGCGTGTCGCACCCTCCCGGTGCACTGACCTGCCCGTGGCCCGTTCGACCGGGCGAGGGTGGAGGCATGGGACGCCACAGCCAGGACGACACCTCCGTGACGGGGGACTGGGAGCAGCCGCCTCCAGTGGCCCCCTTGTGGCGGGGGCGCGTCGTGACCTCCGCCGTCCTGTTGCTGGCGGTGCTCGCCGCCACGTGGTGGGCCGTCAGCTGGCTGGTGTCACCGGCCGGGCCGACGGGTACCCCCGCACCACAGGCCGCCGCCCTCGAGAACCGGGAGGGGCACCGCGGCCGTGACGCCGAGGACGCTGAACAGCGGGCGGGCACGGACCGCGGCCCCTCGTCCACGGCAGTGCCCGGACCTGCGGAAGCCGGCCAGCCAGGCGTCGGGCCGTCACCGATGGACCAGGACATCGGCACGGTGGGCACCGCCCCCGGGGCCGTGATCGTGCACGTGGCGGGAGAGGTCCACGAACCGGGGCTCGTGGAGCTGCCGGCCGGTTCGCGCGTGGCCGACGCCCTCCATGCCGCCGGCGGGTCGACGACGCGGGCGAGACTCGACCTGCTGAACCTCGCCGCACCGGCCGTGGACGCCAGCCAGATCCTCGTGCCTGGACCGGACACCCCACTGGCGACCGGTGGGACGGAACCCGGTGACGGTCCTGGGAGACAGCCGGTGAACGAGGCTCCGGGTGAACCCGGCTCCCCGAGCGGCACGGTCAACGTCAACACGGCGGATGCCGCCGAGCTCGAACAGCTGCCCGGCATCGGACCCGCGCTGGCCGGCAGGATCGTCGACCACCGCGAGCAGGTCGGACCCTACGGGTCGCTGGAGGACCTGGACGCGGTGTCCGGCATCGGCCCGGCCATGATGGAACGCCTCGACGGACTCGTCAGCTGGTGAGACGACCACGAGGGCGGACCCAGAGTCGGGGTCGAGGGCGCACCCGGGTCGGTCCCACCGCATCCAGCCCAGTGACGACGATGCCGTGGTGGTCCGACGGGCTGGACGGCCGGTGAGGCCACCGACTGCCGGACCGGTGCCCGGGCCGGTCGACGTGCGGCTCGTGCCGGCCCTGCTGCTGACGCTGGTGACGTGTCTGGCCGTTCCGGTCCTCCCGTATGAGTGGGTGCAGATGCTGCCGTGGGGCCTGGGAGTGGCGGCCGCCGCGGTCACGGTGCTGTTGGTTGCCATTGCGCGCAGTGGGCGTGTGGCACTGGTGAGCCTGACGGCGCTCACCGCCTGTGCGCTGTGGGTCGCGGCCGTCGCGGCAGTGCAGGCCGTCGGGGACCGGGCCCCGGTGAAGGCCTCCGGCTGGGAGGATGCGGTGTCCGCGGGCCAGCCGGTGCGCCTCTCCGGTCGGGCGACGGGTGGGGCGGTGAGGTCCCCGGGGGCCTTCGGGGACCGGTGGCACGTGACCGTTGCCGTGGATGCCTTCGGACACCCGGTACGGACCGTGCCAGAGGGCACCGAGGTCGTCGTCTCCGGAGATGCGGAGTGGGACGGTATGGAGCTTGGCACACGGCTATGCCTGACGGCCGATCTTGAGCCGTCCGGTACCACGGTGTTCGCTCGTGCCCGCACCGGCCCGGATGCCGGGTCATGCCCGGACCACAACGGTGGGACAGGCGCGGAGAGCGGCACGGGCGGGAGCACGGGGCGCGAGGTGGTGCGAGCGGCGGTCCGCGACGCGGCGGCCGGCAGCGTGGGCGCGGCACCCCAGCTGCTTCCAGGACTCGTCCTGGGGGACCGCTCCGTGCAGGACCCGGAACTGGACGAGGCGATGAAGGCCTCCGGGCTCAGTCACCTGTCCGCCGTCAGCGGTGCCAACTGCACCCTCCTGGCCGGCGCAGTCATGATGAGCCTGCGCACCCTGCGGATCCGTCGCCCGGTGGTGCTGGGCGCGGTCCTGGGGGTGCTGGTCGTCTTCGTCATCATCGTCGGCCCGGAACCCTCCGTGATCCGGGCGGCCGTGATGGGCGGGATCGGCGCCTGGGCGGTGTTCTTCGGGCGGGGACGGCAGGCCCTGCCGCTGCTGTGCCTGGCCGGCTGCGTCCTGCTGTGCTGGAAACCGGCGCTGGCCGCCGAACCGGCATTCCAGCTCTCCCTGGCAGCCACCGCCGGCATCGTCCTGGCCGCACGACCGGTGGAACAGTGGCTGACCGCCACGCTCGGGAGGATACTGCCCGGACCGGTCGCCGGGACGATCGGCGCCGCGCTCGCGGTGACCGTCTGTGCCCAGGTCGCCTGCCAGCCGGTGCTGGTGGGGATCGCGGGCACGCTCAGCAGCTATGCTGTGCCCGCCAACCTGTTCGCGGCACCCCTCGTCCCCCTCATCACCGTGCCGGGCACGGCGGCTGCCATCCTCGCCGTGCCGCTCGCCGGCCTGGCCTCCGCCGTCTTCTGGCTGATCGGCTGGCCGGCCGCAGGGATCGGCTGGATCGCCGGCGCCCTGTCGTCACTGCCGGGAGCGCTCCATGCCTGGCCCGGGGGAGTGCTCGGGGCAGTCCTGGTGGCCCTGCACGTGCTCGCGGCCCTGGCCTTGCTCTGGCTGCTGCTGCGGTGGGAACGAACGCGGCCCGCCCGCGTGCGCCGGATCCCCGCCGGTCCGGTTCCGCGCGGCGCCCCGTCCTCCCGAACCCTGCGGTGGTCGCTGGCCGCGGCGTGGACGCTCGTGTGCGCCGCCGTCGGCAGTCAGCTTGCCCTCGTCGTCTCCCCACCGACCGGGCCCGTCCCGCGGGACTGGTCCCTGGCCGCCTGCGACGTCGGCCAGGGGGACATGCTGGTCCTGCGTACGGGGCAGCGGTCGGCGATGGTGGTCGACACGGGCCCGGACCCGGGGGCGGCGACGTCCTGCCTCCGGAACGTCGGTGTGGAGCGGATCGACCTGCTCGTGCTGTCCCACCTGCACCAGGACCATGCGGGTTCCGCCGCCGCGCTCGCCGAGTGCTGCCAGCCTGCTGCCGTCGTCTACTCGAGCATGGCCACCCCCGGGGCCGGCGGGCCGGGCGCAGGGGACCGTGAGGACCGATCTGCCGCCGAGGGCGCCGGAGGCGCTCGCGCCCCCGCCGGTGCGCGCCGGCCGGGGGTGGGGGAGACGGGCACGGTGGGTGAGCCGGCATCGGTATGGCGGGTGGACTGGGAGGTGCTGGCCGCGGACTCGGAGGCGCGCGACGAGAACGATGCCTCCCTGCAGATGGCGGCCACCGTGCACACGCCTCAGGGGTCCTACACCGTCCTGCTCACGGGGGACATGGAGCAGGAGGCCACCGGTGCACTGCTGCGCCAGGGAGTGTTCCCGGAGACGGTGGACGTGCTCAAGGTGAGCCACCACGGGGCCAGGAACGGTGGGAACGACCTCGTGCGCGCCCTGATGCCGGCGTTGTCGGTGGTGCAGGTCGGCCGGGAGAACAGCTACGGGCATCCGCACCCGTCCGTCATCACCGAGCTCCAGCGGCACGGGCCGGTCGTGCGCACCGATGAGCACGGCACGACGGTCGTCTCGCTCCGCGACGGACAGCTGGTGCCGACCGTGACCGGCCAGTTCGCACCCGCGGTGACCGGCCGGGCGGCGGGCACCATCCCGGTAGGATGACACGCATGCCCGCCCCCAGCCGCTCTCGCCGATCCACCAGCTCCGGCACCGACTGGCGACGCGTGGAACCGGCGCCCCTCATGCTCCTGAAGGGGCCCGAGGACTTCATCGCCACCCGGGTCACGGACCGGGTCAGGACCGCGCTGCGGCAGGCGGACCCGGGCCTGGAGCTCCACCGGCTGGATGCCGCCGACTACCAGTCCGGACAACTGTCCATGCTGGCCAGCCCGTCCCTGTTCGGCGAGGCGAAGATCGTCCTGGCCGAGGGCCTGCAGGACATGAACGAGGCGTTCCTGGCCGACTGCCTCGACTACGTGGCCGCCCCCGCCGATGACGTCACCCTGATCCTGCGCCACTCCGGAGGCAACCGCGGCAAGAGGCTGCTGGACGTGGTCACCTCGTCCGGGGTGCTGGTGGAGTGCCAGCCCATCAAGTCCGACGCGGACAAGGCCGACTTCGTGGTCGGCGAGTTCCGGTCCCGGCGCCGGTCGATCGACCAGGAGGCCGTCCGGTCCCTCATCGACGCCACGGGCGGATCGCTGACCGACCTCGCGGTGGCCTGTCAGCAGCTGGCCGCGGACACCGAGGGGACCGTGACCACCCAGGTCGTGGACCGGTACTACGGCGGACGGGTCGAGGCCACCGCCTTCCGGGTCGCCGACGCGGCCATCGAGGGCCGGGCCGGTCAGGCCACCGCGCTGTTGCGGCACGCCCTGGCCACCGGGGTCTCCGCACCGGCCATCACGGGGGCCTTGGCCATGAAGACCCGGCAGATCGCCCGGATCGTCGACGCCCGCATCTCGCAGGGCCAGGTCGCCCAGGTCCTGGGGATGGCCCCCTGGCAGGCCAAGCGCGTCTCGGAGACCGTCCGGTTCTGGAATCCCGCGACCATCGCGGCAGCCATCGAGTGGGTCGCGCAGGCCGACGCCGAGGCCAAGGGACTGGCCAAGGACGCCGAGTACGCCGTCGAGCGCGTCGTCACCCGCATCGCCCTCACGGCCCGGCGCTGACGGCCCGGCGCTCACGGCGCACCGACCGGTGACACTCTGGCGCTCACCGGCCGGTGACGTCCGCTGAACGCACGAGGCCCCCGTCCGATGGGACGGGGGCCTCGGTGCCTGGCGCGGGGCGCCGGCGCAGCGTGAGGATCAGGCGCTGATCTTGTTCACGCGCTTGGCGATACCGGACTTGCGGTTGGCAGCCTGGTTCTTGTGGATGACGCCCTTGCTGACGGCCTTGTCCAGCTTCTTGCTGGCCAGCGCGACGGCGGAGGAGGCGGCGGCCTGGTCACCGGCGGTGACGGCCTTGTCCACGGCGCGGATGGCGGTGCGCAGCTCGGACTTCACGGCGACGTTGCGCTGGCGAGCCTTCTCGTTGGTGAGGATGCGCTTCTTCTGGGACTTGATGTTGGCCACGAAAGAGTCTTTCTGTTGCTTCGGACTTTGGTCGGTGAGGGATATTCCCGGATCCGGCGACTGAGAGGCGTGGGGATGCCCTGGAAAGCCGTTCCGGGAGTGCCCGTCGACCTGCGCGGACACACAACTGAATAGTCTATCACGACCACCCGTTCCGGTCGTGGAGTCCTCGGGCCACCGTCTCGAACGCGTTCCGGGGGAGCACCCCACCCTCCCGCCGGACGTCGCGGGCACTGACCTGCAGGATCCGGTCCAGCTTCACCTCGGACGGGCGGCCCCTCGAGTCCCACGGGCCGGTGCCGATGTCGATGTAATCCCGGTCCCGCCGTACCCCGTTGTTGCGGTCCCGCGTCGTGAGCTGGGCGGCCAGCAGGTAGTCACCGTTGCGGCCGACCACCAGGACGGGGCGGTCCTTGCCCCGGCCGTCGAGCTCCTCGAACGGCACCCACGTCCACACGATCTCGCCCGGCCCGGCCTCGGGGCCGGGGGCCGGGTCGTACTCCACCCTGGCCCGGCCGTGGAAGTCACCCGGGTAGTCCAGGACCTCACCCGCAGGCCCGACGCCGGCCGCATCGCCCGGTCGCGCGCTGCCCGGTCGCGCACCGCCCGGGACGACGCGGGGCTGGGCCGGGCGGGTCGAGCCCTGCCGCGACCCGGGCAGGCGGGGCTGGGGGCGGGAGCGCTGGGAGCCGGTGCCGTCGTCGTGCCGTCCGGGGGAGGGCGCGGAGGAACGCCGGACGTCCCGGACGAGGCGGGCCACCGCACGGCCGGCGGACAGCAGGCGGTTCAGGTTCAGGGCCATGGCACGAACCTACCAACGGGTGTCCGCGCCGCGGGGAACGAGCGCGTCGCATCGAGGCGGATCCGCGGCGGGAAACATGGAAGAATGGGGAGCCAGTCCCGCCTGGCCCCGCCAGGCGCGCCCACGTTCCCCAGTCGAAGGAAGATGCCCGTGTCGCCCATGGCGATCCACGCCCCGGTGCCCGCCGCCACCGATCCGGCGGTGATCCGTAACTTCTGCATCATCGCGCACATCGACCACGGCAAGTCCACCCTGGCCGACCGCATGCTGCAGTCCACCGGCGTGGTCCAGCCCCGGGACATGAAGGCCCAGTACCTGGACCGGATGGACATCGAGCGCGAGCGCGGCATCACCATCAAGTCCCAGGCCGTGCGCATGCCGTGGAACGTGGACGGCGCCGACTACGCGCTCAACATGATCGACACCCCCGGGCACGTGGACTTCACCTACGAGGTCTCCCGCTCACTCGCCGCCTGTGAGGGCGCGATCCTGCTGGTGGACGCCGCGCAGGGGATCGAGGCACAGACCCTGGCCAATCTGTACCTGGCCATGGAGAACGACCTGACGATCATCCCGGTCCTGAACAAGATCGACCTGCCCTCGGCCGAGCCCGAGAAGTACGCGGCCGAGATCGCCGGCCTGATCGGCTGCGATCCGGACGACGTCCTGCGCGTCTCCGGCAAGACCGGTGTCGGCGTGGAGGCCCTGCTGGACCGCGTCGTCGCCGAGATCCCGGCTCCCCAGGGGAACACGGACGGTCCGGCCCGGGCCATGATCTTCGACTCCGTCTACGACACCTACCGCGGCGTCGTCACCTACGTGCGCGTGGTGGACGGCAGGCTCTCCCCGCGGGAGAAGATCACCATGATGTCGACGGGCGCCACCCACGAGCTGCTCGAGATCGGCGTGTCCTCGCCCGAGCCGATCCCCTCGAAGGGCCTGGCCGTGGGCGAGGTGGGCTACCTGATCACCGGCGTGAAGGACGTGCGCCAGTCCAAGGTCGGTGACACGGTCACCTCGGCGGCCAAGCCGGCCACGGAGCGCATCGGCGGGTACGAGGACCCCAAGCCGATGGTGTTCTCCGGCCTGTACCCCATCGACGGCTCCGACTACCCGGTGCTGCGCGACGCGCTGGACAAGCTCAAGCTCAACGACGCGGCCCTGGTCTACGAGCCGGAGACCTCGGTGGCCCTGGGCTTCGGCTTCCGCGTGGGCTTCCTGGGCCTGCTGCACCTGGAGATCATCCGCGAGCGGCTCGAGCGAGAGTTCGACCTCGCGCTGATCTCCACCGCACCGAACGTGGTCTACGAGGTCACCCGGGAGGACGGACAGGTCATCACCGTGACCAACCCGTCCGAGTTCCCCGAGGGCAAGATCAACGAGGTCCGCGAGCCGATGGCCTCGATCACGATCATCGTCCCCTCGGAGTTCATCGGTGCCGTCATGGAGCTGTGCCAGGGCAAGCGCGGGCAGATGCGCGGCATGGACTACCTCTCCGAGGAGCGGGTGGAGATCCGCTACTGGATCCCGCTGGCGGAGATCATCTTCGACTTCTTCGACCAGCTGAAGTCCCGCACCAAGGGCTACGCCTCCCTGGAGTGGAAGACCGACGGCGATCAGGTCGCGGACCTGGTCAAGGTCGACATCCTGCTACAGGGCGAGCAGGTGGACGCCTTCAGCTCCATCACCCACAAGGACAACGCCTACTCCTACGGCGTGATGATGACGGGCAAGCTCAAGGAGCTCATCCCCCGGCAGCAGTACGAGGTGCCGATCCAGGCCGCGATCGGCTCCCGCATCATCGCCCGCGAGAACATCCGCGCGATCCGCAAGGACGTGCTCTCGAAGTGCTACGGCGGTGACATCTCCCGCAAGCGCAAGCTGCTCGAGAAGCAGAAGGAGGGCAAGAAGCGCATGAAGATGGTCGGCCGGGTGGAGGTCCCTCAGGAGGCCTTCATCGCCGCCCTGTCCTCCGAGGGCGCGGGTTCCGAGACCGGCGCCAAGAAGTAGCCAGCACATCGCAGCAGCAGTAGTAGGAGAGTAGTACCGCTTGCCTTCCATCCTTCCCGAGGGTGACCCCGCGCCCGACGACGGCCGGTTGCCCGCGCACGTGGCCCGCCGAGTGCGTGAGGCCGAGTCCGCCGGCGCGCCGCGGACGTTCAGCCTGTACGTCCACGTGCCGTTCTGCGAGGTCCGCTGCGGGTACTGCGACTTCAACACGTACACCGCCGAGGACCTGGGTCCCGGGGCGTCCCGCTCCAGCTATGCCGGCACGGTGACCGGCGAGTTCGACTTCGCCGCCGGGGTGCTGGCGGCCTCGGACGTGCCGGCACGGCAGCTGGAGACCGTGTTCTTCGGCGGCGGCACCCCCACGCTGCTGCCCGCCGCGGACCTGGTCGGCATCCTCGGCCGGGCCCGCGAGGTCTTCGGCCTCGCGCCGGGAGCCGAGGTCACCACCGAGGCCAACCCGGACTCGGTCACCGCGCGGTCGCTGGCCGAACTGGCCGCCGGGGGTTTCACCCGCGTGTCCTTCGGCATGCAGTCCGCGGTGCCCCACGTGCTGGCCACCCTGGACCGCACGCACCGCCCGGAGAACGTGCCGGCCGCCGTCGGGTGGGCCCGGGACGCGGGCCTGGAGGTGTCCCTGGACCTCATCTACGGCACGCCGGGAGAGTCCCTGGAGGACTGGCGGACCACGGTGGAGGCGGCGCTGGCGCTGCGCCCGGACCACGTCTCCGCGTACTCCTTGATCGTCGAGGAGGGCACCAAGTTCGGGTCCTCCGTCAAGCGCGGCGTCCAGGCCGACGTCGACCCCGACGACCAGGCGGACAAGTACCTGCTGGCCGAGCGGCTGCTCGCCGAGGCCGGCTACCGGTGGTACGAGATCTCCAACTGGGCCCTGGATCCGCTGGACGAGGGCATCCACCGCGCCCGCCACAACATGGCCTACTGGCGCGACCAGGACTGGTGGGGTGCCGGCCCGGGCGCCCACTCCCACCTCGCCGGCGTCCGGTTCTGGAACGCCAAGCACCCGGCCGCCTACGCCCAGCGTCTGGCCACCGGCGTGTCACCGTCCGTGGGCCGGGAGGAACCCGATGCCGAGGCCAGGTTCCTGGAGCGCGTCATGCTCGGTGTCCGGCTGTCGGAGGGCCTGGAGACCAGCGTCCTGGACGTGGCACCGGACGGCGGCGCCCAGGCCAGGGGTGAGATCGCGGCGATGATCGCCGAGGGACTGCTGGATGGCCGGGCCGCCCTGGCCGGCCGGATCATCCCGACCCTGCAGGGCCGCCTGCTGGACGACGCGATCGTGCGGCGGCTGGCGGGGTTCTGAGACGCCCCCACCGGTTCGTCATCCCCGAGGGGACCCATCCGGTGCGGTCCCGCGCCGGACATGTCCTGTGAGGACGGACGGACGGGCCTACTGGATCAGGCGCAGGTTGAACGGGTACCGGTACGGCCGGCCCTTGTTGCAGTGGATGCCCGCGGCCAGGCCGGAGATGGTCATGAACAGCCAGATGAGCATCGCGATGATCCCGAAGACCCCGCCGACCACGGGGATCAGGGCCAGCAGGTTCGCCACGATCGCCAGCACCGTGGGCGGCAGCGTGAAGTTCAGCGCCTCCTTGGCCTCCTGGGCCGTGAAGGGCCCGCGGTGGCGGAAGACGAGGTAGATCACCAGGGAGGGGACGAAGCCCAGGATGCCGCCGAAGTGCGCCAAGGTGGCCCACTGGCGGTCCTGCGCGGGCGTCAGGGGTGCGGCCTTGGCAGGGGAGCCCTGCAGGTGCTGGTCGCGCCGGGGCGCGGCGACCGGACGCTGGCGGTGCGGACCGCTGGGCTGCTGCTGTGACACGTCCTTCTGCCTCTCGGGAGTGGGGGTACTACGCCGGATTCCGTAGGACATCCTACGTGGATATCCGCCGCTGCTAGTCGCCCACGGCGGTGAGGAAGTCGATGACCTCCTCGACGCGGCCCAGCAGGGCGGGCTCGAGGTCGGCGTAGGTGCGCACCCGGGAGAGCAGCCGCTTCCAGCCGAGGCCGACGTCCTCCTTGGTCCGGTGCGGCCAGCCCAGGCCCTTGAGGATCCCGGTCTTCCAGTCCTGGCCCCTGGGCACCACCGGCCAGGCCTCGATGCCCAGCACGGCCGGCTTGATGACCTGCCAGACGTCCACGTAGGGGTGGCCGACGATCAGCACGTTGCCGCGCGCCCCGGGCACCCGCATCGCCTCCGCGGCGATGCGCTCCTCCTTGGACCCGGACACGAGGTGGTCCACGAGGATCCCGAGCCGGCGCTGCGGCCCGGGGGAGAAGTCGGCGATCGCACCGGCGAGGTCATCCACGCCGTGCAGGGGCTCGACGACGATCCCCTCCAGCCGGAGGTCCTCACCCCAGACCTTCTCCACCAGCTCGGCGTCGTGCAGGCCCTCCACCCAGATGCGGGAGGCGCGCGCGGTGCGGGCCCGGGCGTGGCTCACCCGCACGGACCCCGACGCCGTCCTGGCCGGCAGGGCCTTGCCCGTCACCCCGAGCGTGCGGCCCGGAGCGGCAGGCGCGGGGGGCACCACCTGGACCGGGTCGCCGTCCACGAGGAAGCCGAAGCCCAGCGGGAAGGACTTCGTCCGGCCCCTGCGGTCCTCCAGCACCACCAGGTGCACCCCGCCGGACTTCTCCACCCGCAGGACGGCCCCGGTGAATCCCGTGCCGGCGTCCTCCAGGACCGTGCCGCGGTCCGCGGGGACCTCCGGCACGGCGCGGGCCGCCGGCCGGAAGCCGCCGTCCAGGGTGCCGGGTCCCCAGCTGTTCCATTCCATGGGCCCCGACGCTAGCAAGGCGTCCCGGAGAACCCGGGGAACGGCTCGCGCCCGGCGTGAACCGGGTCGTGGGCGGAGCGGGACGGCTCGGACACGACCGGGTGGCGGGAGGCGCCGGGAGCGGACTGGACAGAGGTATTAGACTTGGCACTTGAACTCGACGAGTGCTAAGTGCATGGCCGGGACGACCGGTGCACCACTGACCGACGACGGGAGGGTGAGATGAGCGAGCAGCCGCGCCGCATGCAGGTGCTGCAGGCGATCGTGGAGGACTACGTGGCCTCCCGGGAACCGGTCGGCTCCAAGGCCCTCGTGGACCGCCACCAGCTGGGCGTGTCCTCGGCGACCGTGCGCAATGACATGGCCGCCCTGGAGGACGAGGGGCTGATCGTGGCCCCGCACACCTCGGCCGGGCGCATCCCGACGGACAAGGGCTACCGCGTCTTCGTGGACCAGATCTCCGAGGTCAAGCCGCTCTCGGCCGCGGAGCGCCGGGCTGTGCAGACCCTGCTGGACTCCTCCGATGACCTGCACGAGATGATGTCCCGCACCGTCCGGCTGCTCTCCCAGCTGACCCACCAGGTGGCCGTGCTGCAGTACCCGCACCTGGACTCCTCCACCGTGCGGCACCTGGAGCTGGTCGCCCTGGCCCCCCGCCGCGTCCTGGCGGTGGTGATCCTGTCCTCCGGCCAGGTGGACCAGCGCGCCGTCACCACCGAGCAGGACGTCTCGGAGACCTCCCTGAACGCCCTGAAGCAGCTGTTCCTGCGCCACCTCGACGGCCTGACCCCCGTCCAGGCCGCCGACGGGCTCCGGGCCGCCATGGCGACCGTGCCGGAGCAGGACCGGGAACTGGCGGGCGTCCTGGCCGGCCAGCTGGACCAGTTGCTGGCAGCCCGGCGCGAGGACCGCATCATCATGGCCGGCACGGCCAACCTGGCCCGGTCACCGGGGGACTTCCCGTACTCGATCGGCCCCATCCTGGAGGCCCTCGAGGAGCAGGTCGTGCTGTTGCGCCTGCTGACCGAGATGGAGCAGGATGTGCGGGGCCTGAGCGTGCGCATCGGGTCCGAGAACACCGGTTCGCTGGCCGAGACCTCGGTCATCGCGGCCGGTTACGGACCCGGGGCCGGCGCCAAGCTCGGGGTCGTCGGACCCACCCGCATGGACTACCCCGGCACCATGACCGCGGTCCGCGCCATCGCCCGCTACCTGTCCAGGATCCTGTCCCAGTAGACTGCCGGGCCGCATCAGACCCGAACACGAATCCCGTCCGGAAGGAATACCCCACACCGTGGCAGACCACTACGAGGTCCTCGGCGTCAGCCGTGACGCCTCTGCCGAGGAGATCAAGCGCGCCTACCGCAAGCTGGCCCGCAAGCTCCACCCCGACGTCAACCCCGCCCCGGAGGCCGGAGACCAGTTCAAGGAGGTCACCCGCGCCTACGAGGTGCTCTCGGACGAGGACAAGCGGCGCAACTACGACGCGACCGGCCACGAGAACGGCACCGGCGGCATGGGCGGATTCGGCGGGGGTGACTTCGGCGGCTTCCAGGACATCTTCGAGACGTTCTTCGGGGGCGGTGGCGGCATGGGCGGCGGCGGGCGTGGCCCGGCGAGCCGGTCCCGCCGCGGCCAGGACGCGCTGATCACCGCGCGGATCGACCTGGTGGACGCCGTGTTCGGCGTGGACAAGACCCTCGAGGTGGACACCGCGGTGGTCTGCCCGGAGTGTGACGGCTCCTGCTGCCGGCCCGGCACCCACCCCGAGACCTGTTCCATCTGCCACGGCCAGGGCGCCATCCGCCGCCCCGTCCGTTCCATCCTGGGCACGGTGATGGCCGCCGAGACCTGTTCGGCGTGCCAGGGCTTCGGCACCGTCATCCCGGATCCCTGCCGCGAGTGCAACGGCCAGGGCCGCGTGCGCGACCGCGCGTCCCTGACCATCAAGATCCCCGCCGGCGTCGCCACCGGCACCCGCATCCAGTTGGCCGGACGGGGGGAGGCCGGCCCGGGCGGCGGCCCCAACGGCGACCTCTACGTGGAGATCGACGTCCGGCACCACGACGTGTTCACGCGGGACGGCGACGACCTGCTGGCGACCATGACCGTGCCGATGACGGCCGCCGCCCTGGGCACCGAGCTCACGCTGGACACCTTCGACGGTGAACAGCAGGTGCCGGTCCGGGCGGGCACCCAGTCGGGTGAGGTGCAGGTGCTCAAGGGCCTGGGCGTCGGGCGGCTGCGCGGTTCCGGCCGCGGGGACCTGAAGGTCACCCTGCGCGTGGAGACCCCCACCCGGCTCGACGACGAGCAGCGGCGACTGCTCGCGGAGCTCGCGATGGCCCGCGGTGAGGAGGCCGTGCACGGCAGCACCGAGCACCGCGGGCTGTTCTCCAAGCTGCGGGACAACCTCAAGAACCTGTGAGCGATCGCCCGTGAGCAACCCGCTGTTCTACCTCGACGCCGGTTCGCTGGCCACCACCGCGCCCGGTGACGCCGTCGTGCTCACCGGCGCCGAGGCCCGCCACGCCGCCCAGTCGATGCGGCTGGGCCCGGGGGAGCCGCTCGACGTAGCCGACGGCTCCGGACGCCGGGTCACGGCGACCGTCGTCGCCGCCGCCCCCGACCGGCTGGAGGCGACCGCCCGGTCCGTCACGGACGAACCGGCACCGCTTCCGGAGCTGGTCCTCGTGCAGGCACTGGCCAAGGGCGACCGGGACCTGATGGCCGTCCAGGCCGGAACCGAGCTCGGGCTGGACGCGGTCCATCCCTGGCAGGCCGAGCGCTCCATCGTGCGGTGGACGGGCGGGAAGCCGGGCAAGGGCGCCCGGACCGACAAGACGGCCAAGGCCCTGGCCAAGTGGGAGGCCGCCCTGCTGGCGGCCGCGAAACAGGCCCGGCGCACCCGGGTGCCGGAGGCCCGCGAGATGCTCGACGGCGTCGGGGTCGCGTCAGTCTGCGGCCCCGGGACGCTGGTGCTGGTCCTCCACGAGGAGGCGCAGGCCCCGCTCGGCGAGGCGGTGGCCGAGGCGGCCGCCGTGGACCGGATCGTGATGGTCGTGGGCCCCGAGGGCGGCATCAGCCCGGCCGAGCTCACGGCGCTCACCCAGGCCGGGGCCGTGCCCGTCCTGCTGGGGCGCAACGTGCTGCGGTCCTCCACCGCGGGGCCCGCGGCGACCGCCGTCGTCCAGCAACTGCTGGGACGTTTCGGGTCCCGGTCGTAGACTTCCACCAGAGCCACCCACCACAGCAGGAGCTGAACCCCCCGCCTTGAGCCTCCCCACCGATTCGACCGGAACCGACCGGGACCAGATCACCATCACCTTCGCCTCCGCCGAGGACATGGTCCGGACCCTGGGCACGCAGGACCTGTTGCTGCGCATCCTCGAGGGCATCTACCCCGGACTGGCCCTGGCCGTCCGGGGCCAGGACCTGGACGTGGACGGGCGGACCGCCGACGTGGGCCAGGCGCGCCAGATCATCGAGGACCTCAACGTGCTGGCCCGGCGGGGCACCACGATCACCCCGGAGGTGGTGGAACAGGTGTCCACCCTGGTCCGGGGCGGGTCCGGGGCCCGGGCCTCGGGGATGCTCTCGGCCTCCATCCTGTCCAGTCGGGGACGCAAGATCCGGCCCAAGACGGTCAACCAGCAGCGCTACGTCGAGTGCATCGACGAGCACACCGTCGTCTTCGGGCTCGGGCCGGCCGGCACCGGCAAGACCTACCTGGCCATGGCCAAGGCCGTCCAGGCACTGCAGGCCAAGGAGGTCAACCGGATCATCCTGACCCGCCCCGCGGTCGAGGCCGGGGAACGCCTGGGGTACCTGCCGGGGACGCTGTCCGAGAAGATCGACCCCTACCTGCGCCCGCTCTACGACGCCCTGCACGACATGGTGGAGCCGGAGTCGATCCCCCGGCTCATGGCGGACGGCACCATCGAGGTGGCCCCGCTGGCGTACATGCGCGGCCGCACGCTCAACGACGCCTTCATCATCCTCGACGAGGCCCAGAACACCACCGGTGAGCAGATGAAGATGTTCCTGACCCGGTTGGGCTTCGGCTCGCACATGGTCGTCACCGGGGACACCAGCCAGGTCGACCTGCCCCGCGGGACCGACTCCGGGCTGGCGCAGGCGGTCTCCGTGCTCGAGGGCGTGGACGACATCGCGGTGGTGCGGCTGACCTCCACCGACGTGGTCCGGCACCGCCTGGTCAGCCGGATCGTGGACGCCTACGAGGGGCTCAGCCATGGCCGTTGAGATCGTCAATGAGTCCGGCGTCGCCGTCGACGAGGAGTCGCTGCTGGGACTGGCCAGGTCCGTGCTGGCCGGACTGCACGTCCACCCCGGGGCCGAGCTGTCCGTGATCTGCGTGGACGAGGCGGCCATGGAGCAGCTGCACCTGGAGTGGATGGACCTGCCCGGGGCCACGGACGTGATGAGCTTCCCCATGGACGAGCTGCGTCCGGGCACCCCCGAGGCGCCCAGCCCCGAGGGGCTGCTCGGCGACGTGGTCATCTGCCCCCAGGTGGCGGCCGTGCAGGCCGCCCGGGGCGGGCACCCGACGTCGGATGAGATCCTGCTGCTGCTGACCCACGGCATCCTGCACCTGCTCGGCTTCGACCACGAGGAGCCCGAGGACCGCGCCGAGATGTTCGGCCTGCAGGCCCGGTTGCTCGGGGACTACCTCGGCCGGCCGGCGCCCGATCCCACCGAGGACTGAGCCGTGCTGACCACCATCCTGCTGGCGGTGCTGCTGGCGCTGCTGTTGCTCCTGACCTGGACGCTGGCCGTGGCCGAGACGTCCCTGGGCTACCTGTCCCGCAAGGAGGCCGAGGGCATCGCCCTGCGGCGCCCGCGCAGCCCAATCCTCACCGTGATGGCCCGCCTGCCCGAGCACCTGCACGCCCTGCGGTTCTGGCGATTGTTCGCCGAGACCACCGCGGCGGTCGCCGGCACCCTGTTCATCCACTCGCTGATCGGGATCGTGTGGCTCACCGCGGTGGTGTCCACGGTCCTGATGGGCCTGGTGGCACTGCTGCTGGTGGTGCTCTCCCCGCGCCAGGTCGGTACCCGGCACGAGGTGGCCGCCGCCCAGCGCACCGCCGGCCTCGTCCGGTTCCTCACCGTGCTGCTCGGCCCGCTCCCGGCCCGGTTCGCCGCGCCCGGGCCACGTTCGGAGGACGAGGAGGAGGAGGCCGCGGAGATCGAGGAGCGGCACTTCCGCGAGTTCGTGGCCCGCGCCAACGACGCCGACGTCCTGGAGGACTCCGAGGCCGAACTGATCCAGTCGGTCTTCGACATGGGGGACACGCTCGTGCGGGCCGTCATGGTCCCGCGCACCGACATCGTCACGATGGAGACGGGCACCTCCCTCGAGGACGCGATGAACCTGTTCCTGCGCTCGGGCTGCTCCCGCATCCCGCTGATCGGGGACAACGCCGACGAGGTCTTCGGGATGGTCTACCTCAAGGACGTCGCCCGGGCCCTGCACCGCGGTCCCGACGGCGACGTGGACCGGACCGCGCCCGTCGACCCCGTGGCCCGGGACGTCCGGTTCGTCCCGGAGTCCAAGCAGGTCTCCGCACTGCTGCCGGAACTGCAGCGCGAGTCCAAGCACGTGGCCATCGTGGTCGACGAGTACGGTGGCACCGCCGGACTGGTCACGCTCGAGGACCTCATCGAGGAGATCGTCGGGGAGATCTCGGACGAGTACGACCGGCAGGACCGGCCCGAGGTCGAACCCCTCCAGGACGGGACCTTCCGGGTGGATGCCCGGATGGGCATCGACGACTTCGCCGAGATGTTCGGCGTGGACCTGGACGACGAGGACGACATCGACACCGTCGGCGGCCTGCTCGCCAAGACCCTCGGCCGGGTCCCGATCCAGGGCTCGTGCGTGACCGTACAGGGCATCGAACTGACCGCCGAGTCCCTCGAGGGGCGTCGCAACCGCGTCGCCCGTCTCATCGTCCGGGACACCGCCGGACCCCGACGCCGGCCGGGCACCGAACTGGTGCCGGCACCTCAGGACGAGGACGAACACACCGACGCCCACGCATACCGGGAGACCCGATGACCAACCTGCTCGACCCCAACGCGGTACCCGAGGGCTTCCGGGCCGGATTCGTCTCCCTCGTGGGGCGGCCCAACGCCGGCAAGTCCACGCTGACCAACGCCCTGGTGGGGGAGAAGGTGGCCATCACCTCCTCCAAGCCGCAGACCACCCGGCACACCATCCGCGGCATCGTCCACCGGGACGCCTTCCAGCTGGTGCTGGTGGACACCCCCGGGCTGCACCGGCCCCGGACCCTGCTGGGCCAGCGGCTCAACGACCTGGTGGCCGAGACGCTGGGTGAGGTCGACGCCGTCGGGTTCTGCATCCCGGCGGACGAGAGGATCGGGCCGGGGGACCGCTACATCGCCGGCCAGCTGGCCCTGCTGAACCGCCGCCCGGTCGTGGCGCTGGTGACCAAGACGGACAAGGTGAAGCCGGACCAGGTCGCCGAGCAGCTGCTGGCCGTCACGGCGCTGGGGGACGAGGTCCTGGGCCCGGAGAACGGCGGGGCCGGCTTTGCCGCCGTCGTGCCCGTCTCAGCGGTCAAGGGCCACCAGGTGGAGGACGTGGCCGAGGTGCTGGCCGGTCAGTTGCCCCTGTCCCCGCCGCTGTACCCCGGGGGCGAGCTCACGGACGAGCCGGAGGCCGTCATGGTCGCCGAGCTGATCCGCGAGGCGGCCCTGGAGGGGGTGCGGGACGAGCTGCCGCACTCCGTGGCCGTCGTGGTCGAGGAGATGAACCCCCGAGAGGGACGGCCCGCGGACAGGCCGCTGCTGGACGTGCACGCCAACGTGTTCGTGGAGCGGGACAGCCAGAAGGCGATCATCATCGGCAAGGGCGGCTCCCGGCTCAAGGCGATCGGCTCCCAGGCCCGCACCTCGATCGAGCGGCTCCTGGGCACCCCCGTCTACCTCGACCTGCGGGTCAAGGTCGCCAAGGAGTGGCAGCGCGATCCCAAGCAGCTCGGCCGGCTGGGGTTCTGACGCTCTCCCGACCCGCGGCGCGCGCGGTGCTAGTCTGATGCCATGCGTGACCGACTGGGACTCGCCGGGATCCTCCCGGACACCGTTGCGGGGCTGCTACTAGGCCGCCGCAACGGGGCTGAGCCGTCGGTCGTGGTGCCCGCCACGCGCTGACGCGCCGGGTGTTCGCAGCACCCGGTGGGGCCGGATCCCCGTTGCGGAGGAAGAACCACGGCCCCTGCCCCCGTCAGACCCTCCGGTCCACGCCGGATCCATGAAAGGCACGCTGAACAGCACCATGCGCAACCTGCAGAAGTCCTCCGGGATGAAGTTCCACAAGTACACCCCCTTCCAGGACCAGATCCAGGTCCACCTGCCGGACCGCACGTGGCCGGACAAGGTCATCACCGAGGCGCCCCGGTGGTGCGCGGTCGACCTGCGCGACGGCAACCAGGCCCTCATCGACCCGATGGGGCCGGAGCGCAAGCTGCGGATGTTCGAGCTGCTGGTGTCCATGGGCTACAAGGAGATCGAGGTCGGCTTCCCGTCGGCATCGCAGACCGATTTCGACTTCGTCCGCCAGCTGATCACCGAGGACCGGATCCCCGAGGACGTCACCATCCAGGTCCTCACCCAGTCCCGCGAGCACCTGATCGAGCGCACGTATGAGGCGCTCGAGGGCTGCCACCGCGCGATCGTGCACCTGTACAACTCCACCTCCGTGCTCCAGCGCCGCGTCGTGTTCCGCGAGGACCAGGACGGCATCGTGGACATCGCCACCTCCGGGGCCCGACTGTGCCGGAAGTACGAGGAGCAGATGAAGGGCACGGAGATCATCTACCAGTACTCCCCGGAGTCCTTCACCGGCACGGAGCTGGAGTTCGCCGCCCGCATCTCCAACGAGGTGGCCGAGGTCCTGGAGGCCTCCACCGACCGCCAGATGATCCTGAACCTGCCGGCCACCGTGGAGATGGCGACCCCGAACGTCTACGCCGACTCGATCGAGTGGATGCACCGCAACCTCGCCCACCGGGACGCCATCATCCTGTCCCTGCACCCGCACAACGACCGCGGCACCGGTGTGGCCGCCGCCGAGCTGGGCTACATGGCCGGCGCGGACCGGATCGAGGGCTGCCTGTTCGGCAACGGTGAGCGCACCGGGAACGTGGACCTGGTCACCCTGGGCATGAACCTCTACAGCCAGGGCATCGACCCGATGATCGACTTCTCCGACATGGACTCGATCCGCCGGACGGTCGAGTACTGCAACCAGCTCAAGGTCGCCGAGCGGGTGCCCTACGGCGGCGACCTGGTGTTCACCGCCTTCTCCGGTTCGCACCAGGATGCCATCAAGAAGGGCTTCGAGGTCATGGACGCCGACGCGGCCGAGGCCGGCACCGACCGGGACGGCATCCCGTGGGCGGTCCCCTACCTGCCGATCGACCCCCAGGACATCGGGCGCTCCTACGAGGCCGTGATCCGGGTGAACTCGCAGTCCGGCAAGGGCGGCGTGGCCTACCTGCTCAAGAGCGAGCACAACCTGGACCTGCCGCGTCGTGCGCAGATCGAGTTCTCCCACGTCATCCAGCGGATGGCGGACAGCCAGGGCGGGGAGGTCACGGGCGACCAGCTCTGGCAGGTCTTCCAGGACGAGTACCTGCCGGCCGAGGAGGGCCAGACCCGCTGGGGTCACTACCGGCTCGGCGCGGTGCACTCCGAGACCGCCGAGGACGGCAGCTTCACGATGACGGCCGAGGCAGACGTCGCGGGCGTGCGGCACCAGCGCACCGCGTCCGGCAACGGACCCATCGCCGCCCTGCTGACGATCCTGTCCGAGGACGGGCTCGACATCCGGGTGCTCGACTACACCGAGCACGCCCTGTCGGAGGGTGGCTCGGCGATGGCGGCGGCGTACGTCGAGTGCGCCGTGGGGGAGCGCGTCCTGTGGGGCGTGGGGCTGGACTACAACACCACGATGGCCTCGCTCAAGGCCGTCGTCTCCGCCGTCAACCGTGCCCTGCGGGACGACGCCGAACTGCTCGAGGCCATCGTCGGTCCCGCGGCGTCCGGGTCGGCCGCCCACTGACGGTCACCGACGATGGCGGGCCGGGGCGGCGGTTATGCCGCCAACAGCTATCGCACCGACGCCCTGGTGCTGCGCACCTACAAGCTGGGTGAGGCGGATCGCATCATCGTGCTGCTGACCCCCGGCCACGGCCAGGTCCGGGCCGTGGCCAAGGGGGTCCGCCGGACGACCTCGAAGTTCGGGGCCACCCTGGAGCCGTTCATGCTGTCCCGGCTGCAGCTCGTCCACGGCCGGAACCTGGACATCATCACCCAGGCCCAATCGGTCACCCCCTACGGCACCGCCATCGCCGCGGATTACGACGCCTACGCGGCGGCCTCCGCCATGGTGGAGACGGCCGAACGGCTGACGGTGACCGAGGTGGGGGAGCACGGTGGCGGGGTCGAGGCGCCGAGCCAGTACCGCTTGCTGCACGGGGCCCTGGCGGCCCTGGCACGGCGGGCCCACGCACCCCGCCTGCTGCTGGACTCGTACCTTCTGCGGGCCCTGGCGACGGCAGGCTGGGCGCCGAGTTTCACCTCGTGCGCCCGCTGCGGGGCGCCCGGGCCGCACCGCTCCGTCAACGTCACGCTCGGCGGCAGCGTCTGCGACGACTGCCGGCCGCCCGGGTCCTCGACGCCGGCCCCCCAGTCGGTGGCGCTGCTGGCCGCCCTGCTCTCGGGGGACTGGACGACCGCGGACGCCGCGCCGGAGGCCTCCCGGCGCGAGGCGGCCGGTATCGTGGCGGGGTACCTGCAGTTCCACCTGGAACGCCACCTGAAGTCCCTGGCCGTGATGGGCCAGGACGCCGACCGCCACCCCTAGAGGACCGCATGCCCCGTCGACCCGCCCGCGCCGTCCAGGAGCCGTACCCGCACCCCAGCGGGGCGCAACCACCGGTCATGGACCCGCGGTTCGTGCCACGCCACGTGGCGATCGTCATGGACGGCAACGGCCGGTGGGCCAACCAGCGCGGGCTGCCCCGCACCGAGGGCCACCGGGCCGGGGAGGCGGCCCTGCTGGACGTCATGGCCGGCGCCGTGCAGCTCGGGATCGAGTACGTGACCGTCTACGCCTTCTCCACGGAGAACTGGAAGCGCTCCCCGGAGGAGGTGCGCTTCCTGATGGGCTTCTCCCGTGACGTGCTGCGCCGCCAGCGGGACACCCTGGACTCCTGGGGGGTGCGGATCCGGTGGAACGGCCGCCGGCCCCGGCTGTGGAAGTCCGTCGTGGACGAACTGCTCGTCGCCGAGGACCAGACCCGGCAGAACACCCGCTGCCACCTGACGATGTGCGTGAACTACGGCTCGCGGGCCGAGATCACCGACGCGGTGAAGGACATCGCCCGGGAGGTCGAGGCCGGGCGGCTGTCCGCGGCGGGCATCCGGGAGGAGACCATCACCCGGCACCTGGACGAGCCGGACGTCCCGGACGTGGACCTGTTCCTGCGCACCTCGGGGGAACAGCGGCTCTCCAACTTCCTGCTCTGGCAGTCCGCCTACGCGGAGCTGGTCTTCCTGGACACGCTGTGGCCGGACGTGGACCGGACCACCCTGTGGGACGCCGTCGAGGTCTACGCCCGGCGCGACCGCCGTTACGGGGGAGCCGTGGACCGGTCGGGCGACGCTCAGGCGTAGGCACCCAGCCACGTGAACATCTCGCGGGCGGCCGTCCGGCGGATGGGCTCGACGGAGGCCATCACGTCGTGCAGGGCGCCGGGATGGCGGACCACCGTCACGTGCCGGCCGAGGCGGGTGGCACGCTGGGCCAGGACCTCCACGTCCAGCACGACGTCCGCGGCCGTCATGTCCTCGGACCACCTGGTGCCGAAGACCGTGCGGTCGGACAGCATGACGTAGACCGGCTCGGCCAGCCCCAGCCCGGACGCCACCCGGGCGTGCCCGGCCATCACCGCCTGCAGCCAGCCGCCGGGCACCTCGAAGGAGTGCCGGGGACGCCAGAGCGGGTGCAGCGCCCAGTCGCCCTCGGCCTCGTCCGAGATGGACCGCCAGTAGTGGTCCACGCGGGGCAGCCTCAGGAAGCTCTTCGGCTGCAGCCGGGCCACCGGGTCCAGCACGGCCTGGGCCATCAGCCGCACCAGCGCGGAGCCCTGCATCTCCAGCCAGGGGCTGTTCAGCACCAGGGCCCGGGCCCGGCCCGGATGCCGGTCGGCCCACAGGGAGAGGGTGAGCCCGCCGGTGGAGTGTCCCATCAGCACCGGGGGCTCGGGGTGGTCCCCGGCGATCAGGCGCAGCGCCGAGCCGATCTCGTCGTCGTAGACCTGCAGGCTCTGGACCCAGCCGGGAGTCTGGCCCGGGCGCAGCGAGCGTCCGTACTTGCGCAGGTCCAGGGCGTGGAAGGCGTAACCGTGCTCCTCGAAGAGCCGGGCCAGCGGGGCGTTGTAGAAGTAGTCCGACCAGCCGTGGACATACAGCACGGGAACCCGGTGCCGTAGCCTGCCGGCAGCCCGCTCACCGGTCGCCGGACCCCGGGCGACCCGGACGAGGGTGGCCACGTTGGGGCCCTCCTCGTCCACCTCCAGCGGGACGGTCAGGCGCTCGAAGCCCTCCAGCACGTCCGGGACCCACACCCCGGGCGGCGAGTCCTCCAACAGGTCCCCCTCGGGACCGGTGAGGGGCTCCTGCGCGGGCCGCGGCTCGTCCGGGGTGTCCGGTTCGTCCCGGGTCGATGGCAGGGAGGGCATGACGGCCAGCCTACGATGGAGTCATGCCCCACCCCGACCTCACCCTGCCGCGGGTCTACCCGGCCTTCTTCAACGCCTTCTTCAAGGGCATGGACGCCGAGAAGGCCCACCACGCCGGCTTCAGCATGATCCGCGCCACCGAAGCCACCGGGGTCTCGGCCGCGCTGCGCCGACTGACCCGTCCCCACCCGTCGCTGACCACCCGCGTCATGGGACTGGACTTCCCCTCGCCCTTCGGGCTGGCGGCCGGTTTCGACAAGCAGGGACTGGGCACGGCCGCCCTGGCCGACCTCGGCTTCGGCCACATCGAGGTGGGGACGATCACCGGGCAGGCGCAACCGGGCAACCCGGCGCCGCGGCTCTTCCGGCTCGTCGAGGACCGCGCCCTGATCAACCGGATGGGCTTCAACAACGACGGGGCCGCCGCCGTCGCGCCCCGCCTCAAGGCCACCCGCAAGACGCTGACCCGGCGGTTCGGCAGCCGTCGTCCGGTCCTCGGGGTGAACATCGGCAAGACCAAGGCGGTGCCGCTGCAGGACGCCACCCGGGACTACCTGGTCTCCACCGCGGCCCTGGCACTCCACGCCGACTACCTGGTGGTCAACGTCTCCTCGCCGAACACCCCGGGACTGCGCCAGCTCCAGGACATCGAGGCGCTGGCCCCGCTGCTCGCCCAGGTCCGGGCCACGGCCGACCGGACGACCGGACGTCACGTCCCGCTGGCCGTGAAGATCGCCCCGGACCTGGCCGACGAGGACGTCGACGCCGTGGCCGGGATGGCCGTCGAACTGGGCCTGGACGGGGTCATCGCCACCAACACCACGATCAGCCGCGAGGGGCTCCGCACCCCGGCCGCCGAGGTGGAGGCCATGGGTCCCGGCGGCCTGTCCGGGGCCCCGCTGAAGGACCGGTCGCTCCAGGTGCTGACCCGCCTGCGGTCGGGGCTGCCGGACTCGGTGGCCCTGGTCTCCGTCGGCGGGGTGACCACCGGCGCAGACGTGCAGCAGCGACTCGACCTCGGGGCCGACCTGGTCCAGGGCTACACGGCGTTCCTGTACGAGGGGCCCTTCTGGGCGGCGCGCATCAACCGCGACCTGGCGCGGGGACGCTGAGCCTCCCGGTCAGGCGGGGTACTGGCCCCGCTTGACCTGGGGCTTGGGCAGGCGCAGCCGGCGCAGCTGCATGGCGCGCATCACCCCGTACCAGCGCACGCCGCGTTCGACCGCGCCGAACTTCTCCGTCAGGCGCCCCTTGAGCTGGAACGAGACGAGGACGCCCTCGAGGACCACCAGGAGCACCAGCGCCCACAGGGAGAACGTGAGCCACAGCTGCAGGTCCGTGTTGGGCAGGAACGCCATGAACACGTAGACGAGGACGATGATCATCAGCCACTCGCCCAGGCCGGTGCGGGCGTCCACGAAGTCCCGGGCGTAGCGCTTCTGCGGTCCACGGTCGCGGAGCGGCATGTGCCGCTCGTCGCCGGTCTCCATGGCGAGCCGCATCTTCTGCCGCTCGGCGGCCTCGGCCTCGCGGGACGCCGCCCGGGCGGCCTTGCGGTCGTCCGGCACCAGCGGGCGGCGGCGGGCCGCCTCCTGCTGGGCGCGCGTGGGGGTCGGCCCCTTCTTCTGCCGCGGGGCAGCGCCGACCTCCTCTGCGGGCACCACGGGCATCTCGGCAGGGTTCTCGGTGGTCTTCTTGCGTCCAAACACCCGTTCATTCTAGGTCGTCGGGGCCCGCCCGTGGGCCAGGCCGGGCCCGTGCCACCGGCCGGTCCGGATCGGTACGCTGGCCCCATGCCCGAACAGCCTGACCGTGACCTGATCACCCGCCTCGCCGATGCCGTGGACGCGCTGATGCCCCAGGCGATCTCCACCCTGGAGGACCTCGTGGCCATCCCGGGCATCGCCTGGGACTCCTTCGACCGCGAACCCCTCGAGCGGTCCGCCCGCACGGTCGCCGAGCTGATCCGCGGCCTGGGACTGGACGACGTCGAGATCCTGACGGAGGCAGGCGGCGGACCGGCCGTCGTCGGGCGCCGCCCGGCCGCACCCGGACAACCGACGGTCCTGCTCTACGCGCACCACGACGTCCAGCCCGTGGGGGACCTGGCCCTGTGGCAGACCGAGCCGTTCACCGCCGTCGAGCGCGACGGCCGGCTCTTCGGGCGCGGCGCGGCCGATGACAAGGCCGGCATCATGGTCCACCTGACGGCGCTGAAGGCACTGCTCGACGTCGGCGCGGACCCCGGGGTGGGCGTCACCTTCTTCATCGAGGGGGAGGAGGAGGCCGGTTCACCCACGTTCCGGGCGTTCCTGGACAGGCACCGTGACCGGTTGGCCGCGGACGTCATCGTGGTGGCCGACTCCGGCAACTGGAAGGTCGGCGTGCCCGCCCTGACCACCTCGCTGCGGGGACTGGTGGACGGGGTCATCGGGGTGCGCGTCCTGGACCACGCCGTGCACTCCGGGATGTACGGCGGGCCGGTCCTGGACGCCCCCACGCTGCTGGCCCGGCTCATCGCCACCCTGCACGACGACCAGGGCAACGTCGCGATCGCGGGCCTGGAGCAGCGGCATCACGCGGCGATCGAGTACCCGGAGGCCGACTACCGTGCCGATGCCTCGGTCCTGGACCCCGTGCGACTGGCCGGCAGCGGCCCCCTGGCGGACCGGTTGTGGAACCGGCCGGCCCTGAGCATCATCGGGACGGACGTGCCCCGGCTGGAGGTCGCGTCGAACACCCTGCAGCCGGAGGCCCGCGCCAAGTTCAGCCTGCGGCTGGGGCCCGGAACCGACCCGGAACAGGCCATGGCCGCGGTGCGTGAGCACGTACTGGCCCAGGACCTGTTCGGCGCCGAGGTCTTCTTCGAACCGGGGGAGACCGGCCAGCCCTTCGCCACCGACACGTCGGCGCCCGCGGCCCGGGCGATGCTGGACTCCCTCCGGGACGCCTGGGGCGTGGAACCGGTGGAGACCGGGATCGGCGGCTCCATCCCCTTCACGGCGGACCTCGTGGAGGTCTTCCCGGCGGCGACGCTGCTGATCACGGGCGTGGAGGACCCGGACTCCCGCGCGCACTCGGCCAACGAGTCGCTGCACCTCGGTGACTTCCGCAACGCCGTGCTGGCCGAGGCCCTCCTGCTGGTCCGGCTCGGCGCCGGCGCCTAGACTCGTCGGACCGGCCGGGAATGTTCCGGCCACCCGTGCTGTTGGCACCGGTGACGGCGGGCCCTGTCCGCCGACCCCGAGGGGGAGTAGACGCGCAGAAGAAGGAGCGATCATGAGCGTTTCCGCAGAAGCATCCGGGACTGAGATCCCCACCGCCCAGCCCGCCGAGGGCCTGGACGCCCACGAGGTCGCCCTGACCGACGTGGCCGCCACGAAGGTCCGCACCCTGCTGGAGCAGGAGGGCCGTACCGACCTGCGCCTGCGGGTGGCCGTGCAGCCCGGAGGGTGCTCCGGACTGATCTACCAGCTCTACTTCGACGAGCGGGTGCTCGAGGGCGACACCCTGCGTGACTTCGACGGTGTCGAGGTCATCGTGGACAAGATGAGCGTCCCGTACCTCACGGGTGCCACCATCGACTTCGAGGACACCATCTCCAAGCAGGGGTTCACGATCGACAACCCGAACGCCGGCGGTTCCTGCGCGTGCGGAGACTCCTTCCACTGAGCCACCGCGGGATTCGAGCCGGATCCCCGCAGAACCGAGTGCCCGGGCCCCTTGGGGGTCCGGGCACTCGGCGTTTCCGCGTGTCATGGGGCAGACGATCAGGACGGTAAGCTCTACAGTAGGTAGTAAACCTAGGGGTCCCCCTGTGGCTTCGTCGTCCCGGCCCAGACGCTGGCGCGGCATGGTCCGTCACAGGAGGCATTCGCACTCAAGATGAAGAGGAAGGGCCGTCTGTGAGATCGCAGAATCAAGCCGGCAGCCGTGGCAGGCGTCTCCTGAAGGGGGGAGCGCTTGCCGTCGTGGCAGCCGTGGTCCTGTCCGGTTGCTCCGAGCAGGTCCAGCGTGGCTGGCTGCCGGGCACGCGGGAGACCACGAACCAGTCCGCCGAGTTGACCGACCTGTGGGTCAACTCCTGGATCGCAGCCCTGATCGTGGGCCTGGCGGCCTGGGCCATGATGCTGTGGTGCATGGTCGCCTACCGGCGCCGGAAGAACGACAAGGGCTACCCGCGCCAGATGGCCTACAACGTCCCGTTGGAGACGCTGTTCACCGTCATCCCGATCATCATGGTCCTGACCCTGTGGGGCTTCACCGACCGCGTCCAGCGCTCGGTGGACACCCCGGTGGAGGACTCGCCGCTGACCGTCCAGGTCTACGGCAAGCAGTGGGCCTGGGACTTCAACTACAGCTACGACGGCCAGGAGAAGCACCTTGCCGGCGTCCAGGCACAGCTCGACGGCACCGAGGGTGTCGAGGAGACGCTGCCGACCTTGTACCTGCCGGTGGACGTCCCGGTCGAGTTCGAGCTGAACTCGCGTGACGTCATCCACTCGTTCTGGGTCCCCGCGTTCCTGCGCAAGCTGGACATGGTCCCGGGCAAGACCAACTACATCTACCTGACGCCCCAGGAAGAGGGACGCTTCCAGGGCAAGTGCGCCGAACTCTGCGGCGAGTACCACTCCGAGATGCTCTTCAACGTGGAGGTCGTCTCCGAGGCCGAGTTCCGGGAGCAGCTGTCCCGGATGGAGGACGGCCACCTGGGTGAGGAGTACAACCGCAACCCGAACGAGAACCCGGACGGCTGGCGTGACTCCCAGGTCCAGAACCAGGGTGACGGCACCCTGCGCGGTGAGTCCGGCGGTTCGACCGGTGGCGAGGACCTGACAGGTGAGGGAGACAACTGATGACCACCTATGAGTACGCCACGGACGAGGCGGCGGCCCAGCCGCGCGTGGTGCCCGTCTCCAAGGGCAGGATCGTCGTCAACTGGCTGACGACCACCGACCACAAGACGATCGGGTACATGTACCTGATCACGTCCTTCATCTTCTTCTGCATCGGCGGCGTCATGGCGCTGCTGATCCGCGCCGAGCTCTTCGAGCCGGGCATGCAGTTGCTCCAGACGAAGGAGCAGTACAACCAGCTGTTCACCATGCACGGCACGATCATGCTGCTGATGTTCGCGACCCCGCTGTTCATCGGCTTCGCCAACGTCATCATGCCGCTGCAGATCGGCGCGCCGGACGTGTCGTTCCCCCGCATGAACGCCCTGGCGTTCTGGTTCTTCCTGTTCGGCTCGATCATCGCGGTGGCCGGTTTCCTCACCCCGCAGGGTGCGGCCTCGTTCGGCTGGTTCGCGTACGCGCCCCTGTCGAACACCACGTACTCGCCGGGCGTGGGCGGTGACCTCTGGGTCT